>Ga0111181_1011_pt1 | contig 41437 bp, 41 predicted proteins | sample DeeMarSWOR324_28_FD_80236 | JGI IMG/M metagenome (GOLD analysis project Ga0111181, IMG submission 80236) | Gemmatimonas sp. SM23_52
ACGTGTCGGACATGATCGCGATCCGCTTCGACGCCCAGGACTTCATGTACCAAGCGAAGTTCAAGGAGGACGATTTCGAGACCGACGGGAAGTTCCAGAACGACCTGGTCTTCACGGGTGGCGTCGTCATCAAAGTGGGCCGCTAGAGCGCGACGGTTGAAACGCAGAATCGGGGGCGCGGTCGCACAGGCCGCGCCTCTTCTTCCTTGCTAGCGAGGGAAATCGACCTGCAGTCGTCCCGCTTGCCCGGCTAGCAGCACAGGCGCTCAGGTACAGTTCTGCCCCTGGCTGACTTCTCAGTCAGGGGCGTTGCTTTCCATCGGCTGGAGCAAGACGATCGCTGGACTGCGACGCAGTGTAGGGTCAACCTCCGAAGAAGAATCTGTAGCCAGCCAGGACCTGGAAGTTCCTGCTCTTGATCGAGGTCGGGTCGCCTGTGACGTCGTTCAAGTCCGTCAGGCCGAGATCGTAGAGGAGATCCACGGTGATCGCGCCAATGCCGACGGCTACGTCGACGCCGCCACCAAAGAAGATCAAGAAATCGGTGCTCTTGGTCTCGGCCCCCGCCTCGTCGCAGTCCAAGTTCACCTCAACTCCCGCTACATTGCCGGAGACACCGCAGCTCACCTCGATAGCGAGCGCCGGTCCTACATAAAGCCTCGGCGTAATCGGGCTCTCTGGGATCGGTATCGTCAGTGTGGCGGGAACCATGAACTCGATGTAGCTGACGTTGAAGGACGCGTCCACCTCTACGAAGCCGTCGATGTCGACGACTTCCTCTTCGGAGAAACCCTTCTGCACCCACTGACCGTCAATCGCAAGCCTGAAGTAGTCATGCAGCTGGAGGCCGAAGGACCCGCCGAAGCTTAAGCCGAAGTTCGAGTTCGTGTCTTCAAGGTCCCCGCCGACGTTGGCAAAGCCGATACCGAATCTGGGACCCACGCTCAAGCCGACCTGAGCCAGGCCGGGGGTGGCGACTGACGCAAGAAGAAGTGCCGCCAGCAAGCTGCAACTGACCTTCTTCATAAGAAACCCTCCTCGTCAATTAGATCCGCAGATCCCACCGCACCCGCGCGCCAGTTAACGAGACGGCACACGGCACTGAGGAAGCAGGAACTCCCGGGCCTATCCTAGTTCGGCATCCTTGTGGAACTCTGGCAATATTCCCCCCGGCCTCCGCGCCAGTCAAGGGCGCTTCGCTCCGCTCAGTCGGCCCCATCCTCGGTCGCAGGCGACGCTGTGGTCCCGCCCGGCGGCTCGACCCGAGCCACGCCGTCCGAAGCCAGCCCCAGCAGCTTGAGGCTGACGGCCGCCAGGTGCTCGCCCATCAGCTCCTCCTCGTTGAGCAGCACCTCGGTGCCGCTCTCGACCAGCTCCTGCGCGTACTGAGCGTAGCGAGCACGAGCCACGACCAGCAGGTCGGGTCGCAGGGTCCGCGCCGCCGCGACGATGGCCGACGCCAGCGCCAGCCCGCTGCCGAGCGCGACGCGAGTCGAATAGCCAAGCAGGTTGACGACGATAGCGGCGATCGCGGTTTTGCCGACCACGATGACCGCCACCAGGGCCACGACGAGCAGCGCATGCCGGGCCACCCAGGCCGGGTTCGCAAGCATCCCGATGGAGACGAAGAAGAGAGCCAGGAATCTAGAGCGCAGCGCTCCGATCTCGGCACGGATCTGACTGGCGTACTTCGTGTCGGCCAGCAACACACCGGCGACGAAAGCGCCGATGACCTCCGAGAGGCCGAACGCGTGCGACGCCCAGGTAGCACCCAGACAGAAGGTCAAGACGAGGATCACGAAGAGCTCGCGGTTGCGCGCTGTGGCCGCCGCGTTGAACAGCAGCGGCAAGAGCGTGCGGGCGAGCACAAACAGCACGGCCATGAGCAAGATGCCCCGGGTGACGACGCCGCCCAGGCCGCGATAGGCCTCGGGCCCCGCACCCGCTGCGGCGATCAGCGGCAGGAGGAGCAGCAGCGGGATCACAGCGACATCCTGCATGAGGAGTATCCTACGGACACGCGCCCCGGTACGCTGTCGATCTCCGCCCGGTCCGCCAGGATGCGGAAGACGACGGCGGTGCTGCTAAGAGCCACGATCATTCCGAGCGCTATACCTTCGCGCACCGGCACGCCGGTGGCCGCGGCACAGAAAAGCGTCGCTGCCGCCGTGAGCAGGATTTGCAGGCTGCCGCCGAGAGCGCCGTTGAGCCCAAGCGCTCGCAACCGGCGCCAGGGCAGCTCGAGCCCGATGGTGAAGAGGAGCAGCGCCACCCCGAGATCGGCCATGGAGCGCACCTCGCCCACCGCCCGCAACCAGCCCCAGCCCGTGCGGCCCGATGAGCACACCCGCCAGCAGGTACCCCACCACAGGGCTCTGGCCCAGACGGGCGAAGAGCAGCCCGAGGGTTAGCGCCGCGCCCAGCGCGACAACGATATCCAGCAGCAGAGAGAACATGTCCACGGGTTCAGGATCCGGCGCGAGGTGACGCGCGGCGTGTCCTTATGTGAGCCTGCGACGCCGGCGGCGGGCTCGCACGTGCAGCGCGGCCCAGGCGACCGCTGCGGCCAGAAGGAGCAGCACGACAGCCAGGAGAACGACGTTCCTGGGCGCGAGGCCGCCGCCTGCGGTGGGGAGCAGCACGGCGCTGGGGAGCTCCGCTGGCGCCGCGAGCAATGAGCCGTCGGGCTGGCGCTCGAAGCCGGGGAAGGCGGCCTGGGGGGCGGCGCCCTGAGAGCCGGCTAAGATCCGCAGCCGGATCGCGCTCTCCGGAACGGCTGCGGCGTTGGGGACGAACAGCGGGATGCGAGAGAAGTCGCCCTCGACCCTATAGCGCATGCGGACGTGCATGACCCCAACCGGCCCGGCGGGGGCGACGAGCTGCTGTCGGTCCACGAGCTGTCGGGAATCCAGCCTGAACCCCGGCCCGAACGCATCGTGGACCAGAATCACCTGGTCGGGCATGCGCATCGCCTCAAGAGCCAGTGGCTCGCCGCTGCGGTTCACCCGGTAGGTGGCCACAACCGTCGCATACCCCTCCTCCACGATGATACGGATGTGCGCCGCCTGTAGGGTGCCGGCGGACGGAAGTACCTCTTGGGCACGTGGCGGCACAGACGAGGTGGCGAGCGCCAGCAGGATCAGTGGCATCTTCATCGGCTTGACTCCAGTCGCGCGGCGAGCCTCTCAAGGAACTCGACGTTCGACCCCTGCACCTCCGCGTCACAGTACGTCGTGTAGATGTTGACGCTGCTGGGTGTGACGTTGAGCTCGTAGGGGTATGTCCGACGGGCGACCCGCAGGAACTCCCCCAGCAAGTCTCCGTTGAAGACGCGCGCGAACTCCTGCGGCTGTGTCCCGATCGCCGTGAACCCGCGTGCCGAGATCTCGGGAACACTTTCATAAGGCGCCAGCGCCGCCAGCGCGCCGCCCGTAGGCCTTCCGCGGTCGCGCTCCAGACCCAGCTCGCCGAACGGAAGCGAGAGGAAGTCGCCCTGTATGACGTGCGTCGCGCGCCATTCCCGCTCGAAGTACCTCGGCTTCTCCCAGCCGATCATCAGCGAGCACTGGAAAGGCGGCTCCCGGTCCAGCTCGATGACGAACGCCAGCATATAGCCGGTTCGCTTCCGCTTCATCCCGCTGCCGAACGACATCCCAGCGGCCGCTATCCGGATCCTCACGCAGCTCCGTTCCCCAGCGTTGGGCGAGCTGAAGCAGCCCACTGCGCGTTCGCGCCTTCATGTAGGCGATGGCTAGCTTGCGGTAGGGGAAGAGCAGGACGGGGGCGGCAGCGAGAACGATGAGCAGCCCGGTCCGGCTATAGCCGGCGAGCGGAAAGGTGAGGGCCGCCCCGATCACCGCCAGCAGCACGGTGCCGATCGAGCGATGACCCCAACCGCGCGGGTACAGGAACCCGCGCAACAGCAGAAGGCCCACGAGTGCTACGGGAATCCGCAACAAATAGCCCATGCGTGCATCCAACCCCTGCATCCGGTGCGACGCTTCGGCCCCAGCCGGCCGGCCCTAATAGTGGTGCGTCCGGGCCCGGCTGCGCCAGCGCCACGGTGGTGCTGGCTGTGCGCCGACGAACGAGCGTATCTTCAGGGCCGGCACGGGCCAGTACACACTGCGGACTTCATCCGGATGCTTCGACCGGCTTACCTCCATCTGGGTAGCGAGGAACTGCACGAGCGGGCCCGGCGGGCTGTCGCGGGCCTCGCCGATTGCCGCGCCTGCCCGCGCGACTGCCGCGTGAACCGCCTGGAAGACAAGTGGGCCGCCTGTAAGACCGGGCGCTACGCGGTAGTGAGCAGCTGTTTCCCGCACCTCGGCGAGGAGGATCCCCTGCGCGGCTGGAACGGCTCCGGGACCATCTTCTTCGCGCACTGCAATCTGCGCTGCGTCTTCTGCCAGAACTACGACATCAGCCAGACGGTCAAGCCGGGAGCGCGGCGGGGCTCTCCGCCGCAGGAGCTGGGGGCAATGATGCTGGAGCTGCAGCGGCTCGGCTGCCACAACATCAACTTCGTCACGCCCGAACACGTGGTGCCGCAGGTGATCGAGGCGATCGCCATCGCGGCCGCTGCCGGCCTCACGCTGCCGATTGTCTACAACACGAGCGCTTACGACTCGCTGGAAAGCCTGGAGCTACTGGACGGCATCATCGACATCTACATGCCGGACTTCAAGTTCTGGTCAGCGGAGCCGAGCCGGAGGTACCTGAAGGCGGAGGACTACCCGGAGGCAGCGCGGGCGGCGATCAAGGAGATGCACCGACAGGTCGGGCCGCTGAAGATCGACGCGGATGGCCTGGCAGAGCGCGGGGTACTCCTCCGCCACCTGGTGATGCCCGGCCTTCTGGAAGAGACGCGTGCCATCCTCAAGTGGATCGCGCGTGAGCTCGGGACCGACACCTACATCAACCTGATGGATCAGTACCGACCCGCTTGGCAGGTCTCGGCGCAACGGTACGCCGAGCTCAACCGACGGCCGACATCGGCCGAGTTCCAGGAGGCGGTGGAGATCGCGTTTGAGCTCGGGCTGACACGGCTGGACGAACGCAAGCTCAGCCTGCGCCTGGCCCGCAGGCTGCGGCTGTTCTGATCCGAGGCAGCTCACCAGAGCTGACGGACAATCACGACGATGGCCGCGACCGTGGCCACCGCGAGGACGGCCACGCGGGTGTAGCCCCGGTCCAGCCAGGGGGCCGTCCGGCCCGAGATCATGTACCCCAACAGAATGCCGGGCAAGAGCGCCGCCGACAGCAGGAGCTCCTCGCGCCCGAACCGATCCACCGCGACCAGCGCCAGCAGCGATACGCTGGCCCCGACGAGGAAGAACCCGGACAGGGTCCCGCGCAGCTGCGCGCCGGGGGAATGTTGCAGCACGAGCGCGATGGGCGGGCCGCCGATGGCGGCTGTCGTGGCCATGATACCGGAGAGCATACCTGCGCTGACCAGGGTGAGCGGCGTGGGGCGAATCCGCAGCTTTGATGCGCTCATCGCAACAGCTAGCAGAACCAGGACCCCGAAGGCCAGCGACATTCTGTCCCGAGGCATCACCACCAGCGCGGCGGCGCCCAGAGCGGTGCCGGGAAGGCGACCGGCCAGACCCCAGGTCACCCCGAAGAGATCGATAGAGCGCCGCTCGCGCCGCGCGATCAGCAGGGTGAGCACGATCGCCACACAGAGTACGGGTCCCGGAACCAGACGCGGGTCGATGAGGAGCAGCACGGGAACGGCGACGAGCGACAGCCCGAAGCCCACCGATCCTTGCACGACAGCGCCCGCCGCCGCCGCCGCGCTCGCCGCCACCAGCTCGATCGTCGTCAACTCTGGTTGGGTGTGATGATCGCCTTCGTGACCGCCAGCGCCTCCACGTCCGCCAGGGCCGCGCCCGCCTGCTCCAGCGGATAGCGCCCTCCGATCACGCGGGCGAAGGGAAGCCGATCGCGGTGCTTGCCGAACAGCTGAAGCGCCCGCTGGAAGTGGTAGAACTCACTACCCCAGCGGCCGCGTACCTGGGCGTGCTTACGGTTGATGTCCAGATGAGGATTGATCAGCGCCGTACCCGTATCGCTATAGTGCCCAGCGATGACGTACGTGCCGCCGTCGCGAAGCAGGCGCAGTCCTTCCGGGACTGCCGCGGGGACGCCCGCCGCCTCGATCACCACATCGGCGCCGCGGCCCTGCGTCAGCTCGCGGATGCGCGCCTCGCGCTTCTCCGGCGGATCCCCACTCAGAGAGAGCACGACGTCGGCGCCGAAGGCCCGCGCCAGCTCGAGCCGATCCGCGGGGTCACCGATGGCGGCGACCACGCCGGCGCCGCGCAGCACGGCGAAGGCGATCGCCGACAACCCCACCGGGCCGGTGCCCTGCACCAGCACCACATCTGCCATCGACAGGTCACTTCGGTCGACGGCGGCAAAGCCGGTGAACAGACCGCAGCCGCCACCGATCACGTCGTCCGCGCTCAGCGACTCGGGAAGCTTGAGGATCTTCACGCCCGGCTTCAGGTAGATGCGCTGCGCCCAGCCACCCAGCGGGCCCTCACGGGCCGAGTAGGTGATCCCATACACCCGGCGCTGCGGACAGCGGTTCGGCTGCCGCGCCACCAGGCAGAAGTAGCAGGCGTGACAGGTCTCGTGGACGTCGTAGAAGGTGACCAGGTCGCCCGGTCCGAGAGGTAGGCCCATACTGTCGGTGCCGACGCCGCTGGCCTTGAGCACGCGACCGACGCTTACATGGCCCGGGATGATGGGATAGGGCACACCGGCCAGGCGCCCATGATGCAGGTGCACGTCCGTCCCGCAGACCTCGCTGGCCACCGTCTCCAGCAGAACACCACCCGGCTCGATCGCCGGATCGTCCAGCTCCCAGAGCTCAACCGCTGCACCAGGACCGGGCATCACCGCGGCTCGTATCGGCATGAACTCTACTCCGGATGTCGGTTAGCCGGCCGAGTTGCGCAGAAGCTCAACGTAGAACCTCACCACGTCCGCGCAGCGATCGGTCGCCGGCTCGACCTCAATACTTAGTGTGCAGGTTTCAGGGCCAGCTCGATGCGGCCCGTCCTGGCGTTGAGCCTGAGATCGGCGCTGAACCCGTAGGCACAAGCCGCGGCCTTGATCATGGTAGCCTCGTTGTCGTGCAACACGCCATCGGCGCCTGCGATATCGACCAGGTCCCTGATGATGTCCTTCAGTCTCTCCCTGTGGTCGCTCATGTATTGCGCGATGTTGACCGTTGACTGCAAGTAGATAGCGTAGCGGTTCTCGCGCGAGCCGAGAGAGTTGTTCAGCGCCAGCACCTCATCCCAGATCTTGCTGAACTGGTCGAGCGTCACATCGGGCATCCACTCCTTGAACTTCAGTAGGAACGTCCGCTGCTCCTCGGGGTCAAGCTGGCTATCCGCGAGATGAGCGATCCCGAGATACATGTTCACAAGGTCATGGGCGTAACTCCACTCACCTGACATGATCGCCCCCCATTGATATCGCTGCGAGCGGGCGGGCCTAGTCTTCACGCGCGCCCCCCTCGACTGCCCGCTCCTCCGAGTCGCGCCGTGCCGGCCAGCCGGCTCGCAAGTCATTCCAATGCAGAATCGTGTTGAACACCAGCGCGTGGCTGCCGTGCGTCTCCCAGCGCCAGAAGGGACGTAGGGCGAAGAGCACGACATGTCCTTCCCCCACAGGCGCATCGATCACAGCCGGCGTCCCAGCGATCTCACTCTCGCCACGCAGCATACCGCTCATGAGAACGTTCTTCCTGGCGAAACTCAGCACCACGCGCGGGACCTCCTTCTCCCACGTCTCGTCCTTGAGCCAGTCCGGCATGGAGGGACTGCGCAGGTCGATGCTGACCCCGAACACCGGCTCCTGGTTGAAGTAGACGGCCAGCGAGTCCGGGTAGCCGTAGACGATGGGACTCGCCGCGTCTTCCAACACGGCTTTGAGCACGGTTCCCCGCGCCTGAAGAGCGTCCGTCTCCTCGATGCTGACCCGGCGTGTGATCGCCATCTCGATCGGGAAACTTGCGGCGCTGCCCTCGGTGATGAACACGCCGCCCCGGTCGATGAACTCCTTGAGGTTCTTCAGTCCATCGTAGCCCATACCGCGCCGGACGTCGTCGGTTTCGTCGATGATCCCGATGCTGGGATAGTCGGCGCTGCGCAACCACGGGGTCGGCTCACCGGCATCCGTTGTGCCTGCCACGAGCGTCTGCGGGCTGGCGCGGCTGCGCGGCATGATGATGACGTCGAAGTCGGAGAGGTCGGTCGTGGCCAGGTCCTGCTCCGATACGTATGCGTAGGGGATACCGATACGATCGAAGGCAAGTTGCCACCAGCCACAGTCCTGCGGCGTGGAGACCCAGGTGTGGACCAGGGCCACGCGCGGGACCTCGACCGCATGGGTTGCCACATCCGGCCTCCTGCGAACGCCGCGAACCTGTACACCCAACTCCTGTGCCAAGCTGTCGAGGCGGTCCGCGAGGTCGTCCGGGTTCCCTTCAGCGGGGATGATGGTTCCGCCACCCGCCGCATCCGCGCCGACAGAATGGCGGGATCGTCGATACGGTGCGCATCCACCTGTTGCAGGAGTGGCAGTGTCCAGCCGGTATCGTCGTAGGGCGGCTGGGCATCCGTCGGGAAGCGCTGCACGTCTAGGAGCACGCGGACCAGGGTCCCGTACGGCTGGTCGAGGCGCACGACGTACGAGCCCCTGGGCGCCCTCATCTCCGCGCCTTGCGCGCCAGCCGCCTTTCCCGCCGACCAGCGCAGGTCCTGCTCGGCGACATGGACCTCGAGGCCCTGTTCGAGCAGCAGAGCGACGAGATCCTCGGTAGCGAGCGGCCGGCGCTGTCCACGCGGGATCACCCAAGCGTGCGGCGCCTCACTCTTGCCCCGCTCCACCGCGCGCACGCCGCGCAGGTAGAAGTTCTCGAGGAAGTCCGCACCGTTGTCGGCCACGTACTTCAGCGCGACCAGCACACCGCTCTGCATATAGTTGGTGTTGTTGCGCAGCGACCAGGTGACCCTCTCGAGCGGCGGGTTCGGTCGATACCACTCCCGCGACGTCAGCGACGGGCGGAGCTCGCGCTCCTGCGTGTCGGCGCCGCGGTTGCCTAGCGTCTCGTAGAAGCGGCCGACGCTGTTGCGCATGTTGGCGATCCACATCAGGTAGTTCGCTGCCCACCCGGTATAGAAGGCGTGCGTCCAGACGCCGGGCATGCCGCGCTTGGTGAGCTCCGTGACCTCCTCGTGAGCCAGGTTGTGCCACTCATCGATAGTCAGAGCATCGAGCTCCTCGTTGTAGGGTCCCGTCCCCGTAGACACATAGAGGTAGTAGCCCGACTCATGGAGGTCGTGCATCACGGTGGGCTTCCAGTAGAGGTAGTCGTTCAGGATGTTGCGTGTCAGCGCCAGCGCGAGCCCGAAGCCGTCGCGGTTGTTGTCGTGTGCCACGTACTTGCCCCAGTAGGGCAGGCCGGGGCCCACGTCGCGGTGCGCCTTCGTGTAGTTGTAAGCGTCCACCATGCGATCGCGCCCGTCGGGCTCAGCGACGGGGACGATGATCGTGATCACGTTCTCGCGGATCGCCCGGATGAACGGCGATTCCTCGACGGCGAGCCGGTAGGCGAGCTCCATCAACATCTCCGGCGACCCGGTCTCCGGCGAGTGCAGGCCACCGCTCAAGTAGTAGATGGGCTTGCCCTCAGCGATGATCTCGCGAGCCTGGTCCTCCGCAAGCCCGCGCGGGTCGGCCAGCCGGTTAAGGTATTCGCGGTAGCGTTCGAGGTCGGCGAGCGTCGCCTGGTCGGCCACGATCAGGGCGATCATCTCGCGGCCTTCCTCCGTGGTCCCGATCGAGCGGATCTGCACCCGCGATGACGCCCCAGCCAGTGCACGCAGGTAACCGTGGATCTGCTCCGTGTTGTGCAGGATGTTGGGAGCGCCGATGATCTCGCCGAAGTGCTCGAGCGGCGATGGCACCGTCGGCGAGCTGGGAACGTGATCGACCAACTCGTTCAGAAAGCGCGGATCGGTCGTGTAGCGCCGGATCCGCTCTCCGTACTCGGCATCGTTCTGGGCCCGGGCCGTCGGGGCACCGAACGTGAGCATGGCAAGCAGACCGGCAACCAGAGCCAAGGCAACCCGGCGAAGCATCGCACTCCTCCGTTCTGCAGGTGAAACCGCGATTACGGGGCTGGAGAGGACTCGAATCAAGACAATCTAGGACAGCAGCGGACAGGCGGCTATCCGCGGGCGGCTCGCCAGCGCACTCGCAGCGTCACCAGGCTCGCCAGCACGGCGACCGCCGCCAACAGCAGTGTCACGCCAGCGAAGGTGAGTGGATCGGAGGCGCTTGTCCCATGTAGCAGGCCTGCGAGCGGCTGCATGGCGACGAACGCCAGGGCGAGGCCAATGCCGGTACCGACCGCCACCACGGCCAGGGCCTGCCCCATGACGAGGTACACGACATCAGTCCGCCGCGCACCGAGGGCTGCCGAGAAGCCTGCGAATGGCGTAGCGCAGGTCGGCGGTCAGCGTCTCCATAGGTACCGCTCGGACTGTGAGGCGTAGTGGCACTCGCTCCCGGTAGCCTGGAGGCCAGCTCAACAGCGGGAAGCTTCGTTCCTTATTGTCCGGACGCTCTTGGCCTCAAGGAAGTTTCGGGATTGCAAGGCATCGCTGCCAGCCGTGAGACTGGGGAACCCGGAGCCCCAGCCCAGCGTTAACCCAGGTGTCACCGCGGCAGTATGACCATACCCCCGCCCCGCACCTGAGAATGGGGAGCTGGGGAAGGCCTCTTAACGCTATCGAGAAGTCTGGGGAAACGCGCGCATGTTGATCAGGCGACCACCCGAGGTTCGGGAATCGGAAGTCACTGACGAACGGCTGTATCTGAGCCGGCGCCAGTTCATACAGACGGCCGCCACGTTGGGCGTCGGCATCGGGCTGGCCGCAGCGGCCGCGCCGCTACTCGCGTGCGACAGCGAGGTCGGCAGATCCGCTGACACGGGCGCAGGCGAGCCGGGACAGCAGGAGAAGCTCACACCCTACGAGGATGTGACGACCTACAACAACTTCTACGAGTTCGGCACCGGCAAGGGCGATCCAGCAAAGTACGCACACACGCTTGTCACCCGGCCATGGACGATCAGCGTAGAAGGGGAGTGCAATAAGCCGGGCGTCTACGACATCGACGACATCCTGAAGCGCTACCCGGCGGAGGAGCGCATCTACCGCCTGCGTTGCGTCGAAACCTGGTCGATGGTGATCCCCTGGCTGGGGTTCCCGCTGGCGGACTTCATCACAGACCTGGAGCCCACCTCGCATGCCAAGTTCGTGGAGTTCCGAACCCTATACGATCCCGAGCAGATGCCGGGCCAGCGGCGATCCGTTCTCGACTGGCCCTACACCGAGGGCCTGCGTATGGACGAGGCGATGCACCCACTCACCGTCCTGGCCGTCGGCCTGTACGGCAAGACCCTGCCCAACCAGAACGGCGCACCGCTTCGCCTGGTCGTGCCCTGGAAGTACGGCTACAAGAGCATCAAGTCGATCGTGAGCATGCGCTTCGTGCGCGAGCAGCCGATCACGTCGTGGATGCAGGCTTCTCCGCGAGAGTACGGCTTCTATTCCAACGTCAATCCCGAGGTGGACCACCCGCGCTGGAGCCAGAAGCGCGAGCGGCGGATCGGGGAACTCGGGCGTCGCCCGACGCTCATTTTCAACGGTTACGCGGACCAGGTCGCTCGCCTCTACGCGGGCATGGACCTGCGGAAAGACTTCTAGCTGCGATGATAGAGCGTCGGAAGCTGCTGGAGCGTATGCTACGCGTGGGCGTCTTTCTCGGTGCCCTCGTGCCCCTGGCGCGCATACTTGTACAAGCGCGCACGGGCGGACTCGGCACCAACCCGATCGAAGAGCTTCTCCACCGCACGGGCTGGTGGGCGCTGGCGTTCCTCATGCTCACGCTGAGCGTGACCCCCGCCCGCCAGCTGACCGGTTGGGGCGCGCTGATCAAGCTACGGCGCATGCTCGGCCTATACGCCTTCTTCTACGCGAGCCTTCACTTCGGCATCTACGTCGGGCTCGACCAGTTCTTCGCCCTCGATTACATCCTCGAGGACGTCGTGGACCGGCCGTATATCACCGTCGGACTCGCCGCGCTGCTGATCTTGATCCCGCTTGCCGTGACCTCGACGAAGGGCTGGATCAAGCGGCTGGGTGGCAAACGCTGGAACCGCCTGCACAAACTGGTCTACCTGGCCGCAGCGCTCGGCGTGCTCCACTTCCTCTGGCTCGTGAAAGCGGACATGCGCGAGCCTGCCATCTTCGGCTGGGTACTGGTGACGTTGCTGGGCTATCGGCTGCTGGCCGAGCGACTGCGCCGACTGAGGATCCGACGCGCCAGGCGCCAGGACGCCACAGCGGCCCTCGATGCCGATCCTGTTCCGGCCCGGACTCGCTGAGGCGCCTCCTAGACGGTGCGGCAGGCGCTACATCCTGCGGGCCAGGTCGCTGTAAACGATCGCCGTGAAACGGTCGGCGTCCAGGAACGCGCCGCCCCACTTCTGGTCGAACGGGGCCGTGGGCTTGGCGGCGATTACCGCATCCCGGTCCTTCCCCGTGGCGATCTGCTCGGCGACGGCATCGCGCACCCCAACGAGCATATCGTGATACTCCTGGAGCTCAGCCTTGTTGGAGAGCGGACCGTGCCCGGGGATGATCCGGGTGTCGTCGTCCACCAGCTCCAGCACCGTCTCTACGGCGGCGATCATCCCGTCGATGCAGCCGCCAGCCGAGACGTCGATGAAGGGGTAACCGCCGGCGAAGTAGATGTCGCCCATGTGGACGACGTTCGCCGCGCGGAATCGGACGATGACATCGCCATCGGTATGGGCGTTCTCGAGATGGGAGATGTGGATCTCATCGCCGTTCAGATGGAACGTCAGCGCCTCGCTGAAGGTGACCACCGGCAGCGCGCCTTCCGGTGCGGGCGGCACCCTACGATCGAACGCTTCCATGTACTGCTCCTCGCTCATCCGCGTGCGCACGTTGTCATGTGCCAGGATGAGTACACCAGCAGCAGCCAGGTTCTCGTTGCCGTCGACATGGTCCCCATGCCAGTGCGTATTGAGCACGAAGCGAATGGGACCGTCGCTGATCGCGCGAATCGCGGCGACGATCTTCTCGGTGAGCGGCGCATACTGGTCGTCCACCAAGAAGACGCCATCAACTCCCACGGACACGCCAATGTTGCCGCCGCGACCGACCAGCATATAGACGCCGGGCGCGACCTCGACCGTCTCGATCTGGACGTCCTCCATGGCCTGGGCGTGGACACGGGGCACGACAGCGAGAGCCGCCGCGCTCAGGGCGAGCGCCACGAGACAGACCCGAACCGAAAGCTTCATCTGGCTTTCCTCCAGCGTTGATATGTCTGAGCAAGGCAGAATTGTACCATCCGAGCGACCCCAGGCAAAGCGAGCGCTGGCCCCCGGGGGCCGCTGACCGCGTCGCCCGTACGGGGTTGCGCTTCGATCTATGATTGTTGTGAGCTATCATCTCAACCCAGGAAGAGAGGGATATACCAGTTGAGCAAGCGGAAGCTGCAGAGGACTGACTCCGAGTGGAAAGAGCTGCTTACGCCGGAACAGTACCGCATCACGCGGAAAAAGGGCACGCAACGTCCATTCACTGGGGCCTATCACGATACGAAGCAGAAGGGCGTCTACCACTGTGTATGCTGCGGCAGCAGACTCTTCAACTCAGAGGCGAAGTACGATTCGGGGACAGGTTGGCCCAGCTTCCGCCAGCCGATCGAGCCCCATGCGGTACGGACTGAGCCTGACGATAGCTTCCTCATGCGCCGTACGGAGGTGCTCTGTGCAGTATGCGACGCACACCTCGGCCACGTCTTCGACGACGGGCCGCCGCCCACGGGGCAGCGCTACTGCATCAATTCGGCGGCTCTCAAGTTGGAGCACCGGGAATAGGGGCTGCGGACGCCGGAGAGCTAGTGCATGGACGACAACATTCACTTCGCATTAGAATGTCATGAAGGCCGATCGATCCCCGTTGACGAGAGGGTGGCCGTCTTTGTTGCGGGTTAGAGACCTGATGCAGCCGGATGTCGCTGCCGTCTCCCCGGATCTCACACTTCGGGAATTGGTGGAGGTCTTCACTGAGCAAGGTGTGAGCGGCGCGCCGGTGGTGGCCAATGACGCGGTGGTCGGTGTAATCTCGACCACAGACATACTCGACTTCCAGGAGGACAACGCCCGCGTCTCGCTAGGTCCCAGGGCGCCGGAGGACGAGCCCGAAACAGGGCGCCGCAGGCGCGGAGGCGCCGCATCAACGTCCGAGTACTTCTTCGAGAGTTGTGAGCCCTCCGAGACCGACGCCCTGGAATGGATGCGATCGGCGCGCAGCGGGGAGTGGGACATGCCTGACCACTACTGCGTCGCGGACGTCATGACCCGCGATGTCATGAGCCTACCGTCGGACGCGCCTGTGCAGAAGGCAGCTCGTTTCATGTTGGAGGCCAGCGTACGCCGCTTGCTGGTCGTCGATGGGGGCGAGCTGCAGGGAATCGTAACGACAACAGACATCGTTCGCGCCGTCGCCGAAGGCAAGCTCAAAGGTTAGGCGCCTTGATAGGCGCGGCCAAAGCCTTCAAACCGAAGGGAGACCCCGCGTGAGCCTCAGGACCCCGAACTCCCTCAAGCCGGAACAGCTGCGAAGAAGCTGCGAGCCTGCGACCCTGAGATTCAAGACGACGGCAGAGATCGAGCCGCTGCGGGAAGCCATCGGGCAGGATCTGGCGATGCGGGCAGTGCGCTTCGGCCTAGACGTCGAACACCCAGGCTACAACATCTTCGCCCTGGGACTCCCGGGCTCCGGACGCGCCACGATGATCCGGCAGCTGCTGGAAGACCGCGCCAAAGAGGAGCCCGCACCAGCCGACTGGTGCTACGTGTCGAACTTCGGGGCCACCCGCGAGCCCAATGCGCTGCGGGTGCCGCCCGGACGCGGTCCCGAGCTTCGCGACGACGTCGACGGGCTACTCGCCGATCTGCAGGTCTCGCTGCCCAAGGCTTTGCGCAGCGACGAGTTCCGCAAGAGGCGTGACGAGATCGCCGAACGTGCGATGGAAGAGCAGCGCAAGTTGATCGAGGAGTTCCAGAAACAGGTTGAGGAGGAGCCGTACGTCACGCTGATCCAGACGCCCACCGGATTCGCCGTCGCGCCGGCGTTCGGCGAGCAACCCATCGATGAGCAGCAGTTCCAGCATCTGCCGGAGGAGCAACGCGAGCAGATGCTCAAGCGCCGACGTGAGATCGAGAAGGCTTTCGCCGACGTGCAGCGGCGCGTCAGGGAAACCGAGCTGAACGCCCGCAGTGAGGTCCAGAAGCTGCAGCGTACCGAGGCGGCCGACGTCGTGGACCACTGCGTCGGCAGAGTCGAGCACCGCTGGAAGTCGGTTCCCGAGGTGATCCAGCACCTGAAGCGGCTGGGGCAGGAGATTGTGGAGAACGCCGACCAGTTCTCCGACTCGCAGGAAGAGTCGGAGTCGGGCCAGTCGCTTCCCGCAGAGAGCGAAGACCCGCTGGCCAAGTACCGGGTGAACGTCATCGTTCACAACAGACCCGACGGCGGCGCCCCGGTCATCCACGAGCAGAACCCGACCTACCACAACCTGATCGGCCGCATCGAGCATCGCGTGCAGTTCGGCACCACGGTGACCGACTTCAGCCAGATAACGGCAGGCGCGCTGCACCGGGCGAACGGCGGCTATCTGATCCTGGAGGCGAACGACGTCCTGCAGAAGCCGCTGGCCTGGGCCGGGTTGAAGCACGCGCTGCGCGCCCAAGCGATCCGGCTGGAGGAGATACTCGAGTACACCAGCCTGATCGCGACGACGACCCTGAAGCCGGAGCCGATACCGCTGAGCTGCCGGGTCATCCTCATCGGCGACCCCTACACGTACTATCTCCTCTACGCCTTCGACGACGACTTCGGCGAGCTGTTCAAGGTCAAGGCCGACTTCAGCCCGTATATGAGCCGGGACAGCGACGGCGAGCGGGCCTATGGCGCCTTTATCGCGGCACGCTGCGAGGAGGAGTTGCTGCCACCCTTCGATGCTTGCGCCGTGGCGCGGGTCGCCGAGTTCGGCTCGCGACTGGCGGAGCACCAAGAACGGCTGAGCACACGGTTCGGTGCCATCGGTGACCTCGTGCGTGAGGCCGGGTTCTTCGCCAAGACCAGCGGTCATGAAGTGGTCGGCGAGGAGGATGTGCGGCGCGCGATCCGGGAGCGCGAGGACCGGGTGAACCGCGCAGAACGCGAGCTGCTGGAGCTGATCGAGAACGATACCCTGACCGTGGAGCCTTCGGGCGAGAGAGTCGGGCAGCTCTACGGTCTCGCTGTGCTGGCCGCTGCCGAGCACGCGTTTGCCCGGCCGATCAAGATCGAGGCGAGCGCCTTCATGGGCACGAGCGGTGTTGTCGATATCGAGCGCGAAGTACGACTGGGCGGGCCGCTCCACAACAAAGGCGTGCTGGTCCTCTCCGGCTATCTCGGCGAGATGTTCGCCCAGGATCACCCGCTGATCATGTCGGCAACGCTCTCGTTCGATCAGCTGTACGAGGAGGTCGAGGGTGACAGCGCGTCAGCGGCCGAGCTCTACGCCCTCGTCTCGGCCATCGCCGACATCCCGCTCCGCCAGGGGATCGCGATCACCGGAGCGCTGAACCAGAAGGGCGATATCCAGCCGATCGGCGGCGTCAGTACCAAGATCGAGGGCTTTTATCGGGCCTGTAAGCGCCGCGGCCTTACAGGCGAACAGGGCGTGATCATACCGGCCCGCAACATCCCAAACCTCGTGCTCAACGACGAAGTGATCGAAGCCGTCAGGAAGGGCCAGTTCCATGTCTGGCCAATTCGCCAGGTGGAGGAAGGGTGGGAGATACTGGCCGGCATGCCGGCAGGTGAACGAGACGAGCAGGGATGCTTCCCCGAGAACTCGGTGTACGGGCGCACGGCAGCCCAGCTGCTGGAATGGGCCCGTGGCTGGCGCGAGTTCGGCCACCCCGTTCGCAAGGGGCGCCAGCCGCCGGAGGAAGGAGTCGCCCCGAGTGAGGAGGGGCCCAGGGAGGAGAAAGAGGCGGCCAAGTGATTCGGCCATGACAGCGCGGACCCGGCAGTCGGGGTCGTCCGACGACGCTGAGACAGCCCGCAGGCGGATCGCCGAGTTGCGGGAGACGATCCGCCACCACGACTACCAGTATTACGTACTCGACCGACCCGAGATCTCCGACGCGGAGTACGACCGACTCTTCCGAGAGCTGAGAGCACTAGAACAGCGCCTCCCCGAGCTCATTACGCCCGACTCACCGACCCAGCGCGTCGCCGGCCAGCCGCGCCCCGGCTTCAGCGAGATCGAGCACACGGCTCGGATGTTGAGTCTGGACTCCAGCGGCGAGGAGGAAGCGGTCGGGCGGTTCGACGCCCGGCTGCGCTCCGCCCTGGCTGCCGGCGCCGTTACCTACGTGGTCGAGCCGAAGCTGGATGGTGTGTCGCTCGAGCTCGTCTACGAAGACGGCAGCCTCGCCTGGGCGGCGACCCGCGGCGATGGCCGGGTCGGCGAGGATGTGACCGCGAACGTGCGCACGATCGGATCGGTGCCGCTCAAGCTGCGGGCTGGCGCACGCGCGATCCCGCGAAGACTTTCGCTTCGCGGCGAGGCGATCATGCTGATCGCCGAGTTCGAGCGCCTGAACGCGCGCCTCACTCAGGAGGACAAGACTGTCTTCGCCAACCCGCGGAACGCGGCGGCCGGCTCTCTACGCCAGTTGGACCCCAGTGTCACGGCGGAGCGTCCGCTGACGTTCTACGCCTACGAGCTGATGACGGCCGAGGGGCCCGCACCGACGAAGCAGTGGGAGGTCCTCGACGCGCTGCGCGACTGGGGATTCAAGGTGAGCCGCCACACGCGCAGGACTACCTTCATCGATGAAGCGATCGAAATGCACCACGAGCTTGAACAGGAGCGAGACGACCTGGAGTACGAGGTCGACGGCGTGGTGATCAAGCTCGATGACCTCGCTGCCCGCGAAATTCTGGGTGTGACGGCACACCACCCACGCTGGGCCTTCGCTTACAAGTTCGAGCCGAGGCGCGAGGTGTCCGAGATCCTGGATATCGTCGTGCAGGTCGGCCGCACCGGGAAGTTGACGCCCGTGGCGATGCTGCGACCCGTTGACGTCGGCGGGGTCACGGTCTCCCGGGCGTCGCTGCACAACCGGGAGGAGGTGGAGCGCAAGGACGTCCGGGTGGGCGACAGAGTCCGCATCCAGCGCGCGGGGGACGTGATACCGCAGGTGGTCGAGCGAATCGCGCAGCCGGGGAGGAAGCGCAGATCGACCTTCAAGATGCCTGCCCGCTGCCCGTCCTGCGGGGCTTCCGTGGTCAGTCACGGCCCTCTGGATTTCTGCACCAATGGACTGGCCTGCCCGGCGCAGCTGAAGGCGCGCATCCAGCACTTCGCGTCGCGCGACGCCTTGGACATCCGCGGCCTGGGCGAGCGCACCGTGGAGCAACTGCTGGCGACCGGACTGGTGGAGAGCATCGTTGACCTTCTTCGCCTCAGGGAAAGTGACCTCGTCGAGCTGGAGGGTTTCGCCGAGGTCTCGGCGAAGAACCTGATCGACGCGATCCAGCGTGCCAAGCAGGTCACGCTGGACCGCTTCCTCTTCGCCCTGGGCATACCGGAGGTCGGCACGCAGACAGCGCGCGACCTGGCGCGGCATTTCGGCAGCCTGGACGCGTTCCTGGCCGCCTCGCGCGAGGAGCTGGAAGCCGTTGGGGGGATCGGGCCCAAGGTGGCTGAGGCCGTGTCCGATTTCCTCGCCAGCCCGGCCACACGGAGGATCATCGCCGACCTCAGAAAGCAAGGCCTGGAAGTCAGTGAGGCCGGGGTGACGGGTGACGGCCAGTTCACCGGTCTGACGTTCGTGTTCACCGGCGCCCTCGCGTCGATCACGCGCAGCGAGGCAGAGGAGACCGTACGCTCGCTCGGCGGACGCATCGCCTCGAGCGTCAGCAAGAAGACCGACTATGTCGTCGTCGGCAGCGACCCGGGCAGCAAGTACGAGCGAGCCAAGGAACTGGGCGTCAAGACCCTCTCGGAGGCGGAATTCCTGAAGTTGCTCCCGAAGGGGGCTCGCTGAAGTGGAGAACATCGACTACGCCCGCGTCTTCGAGGAGATCGCCGACCTGCTGGAGATCCAGGGCGCGAATCCTTTCCGCGTGCGTGCCTATCGCAACGCGGCGCGGACGATCGAGACGCTCTCACAGCCTCTGGAGTCCTTGCTGAGAAGCGACGAGCAGGGGCTCGAGGAGCTACCGGGAATCGGCAAGGACCTGGCTGGCAAGCTCCGCGAACTGTTCCAGACCGGCGAGCTGCAGTTCCTCAACGATCTCCGTCAGCAGGTCCCGGCCTCACTCGTCCAGATCATGCAGATCCCAGGGCTCGGCCCGAAGCGAGCACGACAGGTGTGGGACGCGCTGGACATCACATCGGTGGACGAACTGGAGCAGGCAGCGCGTAGCGGAGCGCTGGAACAACTGCCGGGCTTCGGCCCGACGATGCAGGCCCGGGTCCTCAAGGGGATCGAGGAACTGAAGGCGCGCGCGGGACGGTTCAAGCTGTCGGATGCCGACATCTATGTCCAGCCACTACTGACGTACCTGAGGCAAGCGGAGGGATTGGCCGACCTCGAGGTGGCCGGCAGTTACCGGCGCCGCTGCGAGACGGTGGGCGATATCGACATCCTGGCGACGACGTCCGACGGGTCCACGATCATGGATCACTTCGTCGCCTACCGTGAAGCAGAGGAGGTGCTGGCGAAGGGGTCTACCAAGAGCTCGATCCGGCTGAAGGCGGGGCTTCAGGTCGATCTGCGCCTCGTCCCACAGGAGAGCTATGGCGCGGCCATGCACTATTTCACCGGATCGAAGGCCCACAACATCGCGATCCGCGGGATCGGCCGGGAGCGCGGCCTGAAGATCAACGAGTACGGCGTCTTCCGGGGCGCGCGCCTGCTCTGTGGTGAGACGGAGGAGGAGGTGTTTGACGCGGTTGATCTGCCCTGGATCCCGCCCGAGCTGCGCGAGGCGCGTGGCGAGATCGAAGCTGCACGTGAGGGGCGCCTGCCGGAGATCATCCGGCGCGAGCACATCCGGGGCGACCTGCAGATGCACACGACCTACAGCGATGGCAAGAACACCGTCGAGGAGATGGTGCAGGCGTGTCGCGAGTGCGGCTACAAATACATGGCGATCACCGACCACGGGCCAGCCCTGCGGATGGCAGGTCTCAAACCGTCAGACTTTCGAAAGCAGTTCGCGGAAATCGAGGAACTCCAAGAGAGGTACGAAGACATCCGGATACTCAAGTCAGGAGAGGTCGACATCCTCGAAGATGGTTCGCTCGATCTGAGCGACGACTTGCTCGTGGAGATGGACGTGGTCGTCATCGCGGTACACTCGAAGTTCAACATGAGCCGCGCCGACATGACAAAGCGCGTCACCAAAGCCATGCGGCATCCGCAGGTGAACATCCTTGCGCATCCGACAGGCCGGCTCATCAACCGCCGGGAGCCCTACCCGGTGGACGTGGAAGAGCTGGTGAAGGTCGCACACAACGAGGGAGTCGTGTTGGAGCTCAACGCTCAGCCGGACCGGCTCGACCTTCGCGATTTCCACCTACAGATGGCTCGGGAAGCGGGCGTGAAGATCGTCATCAGCACGGACGCACACCGGACAGCCGAACTCGACTACATGCGCTACGGCGTTGACCAGGCGCGCCGTGGCTGGCTGGAAAGGGCGGACGTGGCCAACACCCTTAGCCTGGCCAAGTTCCTCAAGTTGCTGGAGAAGTAAGGAACGAACGGAGGTGAGTCGCCATGGCAGTCGCACCGGAAGTCGAGAAGCTGCTGAAGGACGAGGGCGTGAAGTACGAGGTGATCAAGCACCCCACCGCTTACACCGCCGCGGAGGAGGCAGCGGTCTCACATATCTCCGGCTACGAGTGGGCCAAGACGGTGATCTTCTACACCGAGGGCGGCGAGCTGATCATGGCCGTCTTGCCCGCCTCGTACCACGTCAATACGGCGGCCCTGGGCAAACTCGCGAAGTCGGGATCCCTGCACCTGGCGGAAGAGTCGGAGTTCGCCGGACTCTATCCGAACTGCGAGCCGGGTGCCATGCCGCCGTTCGGCAACCTCTACGGGCAGCAGGTCTTCGTCGACCAGCGGCTCACGGAAGACGAGTCGATCGTCTTCAACGCGGGCAACCACACAGAGGCGGTACGACTACGCTTCAAGGATTTCGAGCGGCTGGCCAAGCCTGTGGTCGGGCAGTTCGGCGAGCCTTAGCGCTGGCGACGTAGGGACCAGGGTGCACTCGCGTAGCGTCCCCCGTGGCGTGGGCCGGAGCGCAGCGTGAAGAGGCGCGTGCAGCTGACTGCGACTACCGGATGAGGAGGACGTCATCTAACAGGCGCTGAACAATCCGCACCTCCCGGCACGAACCGGGGGCAGGACTACCCAACGAAGCGGGCGGCGGTTACTGGTGGGCTTCCTCGCGACTCTTTGCGCCCTCGACCTGGGAGATCTCTCGCTCCCCGGAGCCAACCTTCGGCTCCTCGTCCGCAGACATTAGAGACTTCTTGAACTCGCGGATCCCCTTCCCCAGCGACTGACCGATTTCCGGCAACCGGCGGGCGCCGAACAGAAGCAAGAACAGGAAGGCGATCAACAGGCCTTCGGTCCAACCGAAATTGCCGATGCCCATAGTCACCACTCCAAGCTACGGTTGATCAACGCTCACTTCCAAGTTATTGCAAGTCAGCCTGTTGCAAAAGAGGTCGAGAAGCTGTGAGCGTATCCGGCTAAGCCAACCCGACTGGAGCCGTCACGTCGCCGGCGTCTGCCAAGCGCCGGCCGCGCTCCTCCAAAACACCGGCTTTCTGCAACGCCTCCTGACCTAGATGCCCGAGGAGCTCGTACTCACGGTCCAGGGTATCCCGCGCGACATCGCGTGCTGCCAACTCACCGTTCCACGCCTCCTCGATGACACGCCACCCGATTTCACGCGCGATTCGCTCCAGGACGTAGGCGCTCACCAGGTTGTCATCCAGATAACCGTACGGTCCGTACTCCTTCTCTGGGACGGCGTCGTCGGCGGTCACGAAGTAGGCCAACGCCGCGTTCACCAGCGTCCGATGGCGCGCCTGCAGGCGTGGGTCCTGAGAGAGCGCCATCAGTGTCGCTGCGAAGATGGGAGCCCACTTAACCGCGCTGGTGAACCAGCCCCGATACTCGCCGACGTTCTCCTTGACCACCTGCGTGAAATCACGCACCACGTACCCTCCCTCCTGTGGCAGTGCCGCCAGGCTCGCCGCTGGCGAAACTCGCCGTTCCCGCGCTCCCCCACCGTCCGGCCCACACCTCGCGACGAGAACACGCCCGATGGCGCACGCGATCAGGAAAGAACATACAGCAACGGGTCCGGACCCACCAGCGCCGCGGCCGTTCTGACGCAGCCCCGGCGTACGCGTCACCGCCACGCCCGGGAACCGAACCGGACCCGGACCGAACGCCCAAATCTGCGTCGGTACCGTGCTGTAGACGCACTCTTGGACTCGAAAGGTGGGACGCTAGGCGATCAGCCGCGCGAGTCGCTGGCTGTGGTGTCCCGCCCCGGGGTCGGCGACTCCGGACGTAGCAGGAGGTTCTCCAGCTCCTCGACCCGGTCGATCTCAGCGGCGCGACCGGGTTCCAATTCGCGCATCTTCACAAAAGCGCGCCGCTGAAGCACCTGGAGCCGTGCAGCCAGCTCAGGATACTGCTGAAATATCTGGTTGTGCATCCGGCCCAGCTCGGCCCGGATGTTCGTGTAGTGCCGAACCAGTGCCTCCAGTTCCTCCGGAGGTATGGACACGCGCGCCTCGCGGGCCTCGGCCCAACGGGCCTCGATCTCCGCCCGGCGGTCGATCAGCTCCCTATGGAACTCGGAGCCCTCTGCGATCCGCGCCTCGACGTCCGCCAGCAAGCTATTCCACTCGGCCGCGAGCGCCTCATCAACCTGCATCGCCTGCTGCCTGAGCGTGTCCAGCGCCAGTGCGAGCTGCCGGTACTCGAGGACCAACGCGTTGGCATCGCCCGGCGGTGCCTGTTCAGACGGTGACGGAGAGGTTGACGCCGCCCCGGTCCGTGGCGGTCCCACGCTGTCCGGTCTCTCCCGCTCCGCCCAGCCGACACTCTGTGAGCGCTCACACGCGACGAGCGCGGCCAGTGAGGCAGCAAACACAAGGTACGCAGCCAATCCGCTCACGGTATTGCGCACGGAGATCGATTCCTCTCTAATTGCTCATCCGCTCGAACTGACGTCTGGCAATCGTAACAAGGCTTGCAAGCTAATCTTGACGGGCCTTCCGGCGCAAATGACCAGGCATCGTTCGCAACCGTGCAGGGGGGAACATGCACCAAGCGCGTGACTTGCCCGTGGAGGAATTCCGCCGCGCCAGCCGGCGAGCGATCGACTGGATCGCAGCCTACCTCAGCCAACCCGAGGCCTACCCCGTCCTGGCCCAGGTCGCCCCTAAGGAGCTGAAGGCAGCGCTGCCCCAAAGCGCCCCCGCGACCGGTGAGCCGATCGACGACATACTCGACGATTTCGAGAAGATCGTGGTGCCCGGTATCACGCACTGGAACCATCCCGGGTTCTTCGCCTACTTCAGCATCACGGGGTCGGTTCCCGGCATACTGGGCGAGCTGCTCGCCGCGGCGCTCAACGTCAACGCGATGTTGTGGCAGACGTCGCCAGCGGCCACGGAGCTGGAAGAGCTAGCGGTGGATTGGCTACGGCAGCTGCTGGGTCTGCCTCCCGGTTTCGAAGGCGTGATCATGGACACCGCCTCGGTCTCTTCGCTCTGCGCCATCGCGGCGGCCCGCCACGCGCTTTCCGAGCTCGACATCCGCGAGCGCGGGATGGCCGGCCGTACCGACCTCCCACTCCTGCGGCTCTACACGTCGGAACAGGCTCACTCGTCCATCGAGAAGGCGGCCATCGTCCTCGGCCTCGGCAAGCAAGGTGTGCGGAAGATTCCCACCGACGATGAGTTCCGTATGGACGTGGGCGAGCTGGCCAGCGCCATCGCCGAGGACCGCGCTGCAGGTCACCGACCGTTCTGCGTGGTGCCGACAGTCGGGACGACATCGACAACGAGCATCGATCCGGTGCGCGCGATCGCCGAGCTCTGTGAAGGCGAGGACCTCTGGCTGCACGTCGATGCTGCGTACGCGGGCAGCGCGGCGATCATACCCGAGTATCGTCATGTACTGGACGGCTGCGAATCCGCTACATCCATCGTGGTCAACCCGCACAAGTGGCTGTTTACGCCGATTGACTGCAGCGTGCTCTATACGACGAGGCCTGACACGCTCACCGGTGCCTTCAGCCTGGTGCCGGAGTATCTGCGCACCGGGGTCGACGGCGAGATCAGAAATTACATGGACTGGGGGGTCTCGCTGGGTCGTCGTTTCCGGGCACTCAAGCTGTGGATGGTGCTGCGCAGCTTCGGATCTCAGGGGATCGCCGAACGTTTGAGCGAGCACATCCGGCTGGGACAGCTCTTCGCCGGCTGGGTGGACGAGCACCCCGATTTCGAGCGGCTGGCTCCGACTCCCCTAAGCGTCGTCTGCTTCCGCGCGCGTCCGGCAGGTCTCGCGGCGGCCTCTGGCGACGGCAGCGCTGACGCCAACGCCGCACTCAACCGGTTCAACGAGACGCTGTTACAGCGACTCAACGCCGGCGGCGAGGTCTACTTGTCGCACACCAACCTGCGCGGGTGCTACACGCTGCGCCTGGCGATTGGAAACCTGCGTACCACGGAGAAGCACGTGGCCCGAGCGTGGGAGTTGATTCGGGGGACATGCCGGCAGCTCGAGAACGAGTTCAACTGAGCACACATGCGGCAGCAAGGGCACGGCGCTGATAGGTGCTGAGGCAACGATGCGAGGGATGAGAGGTGCGTGACAGGGCCAGGAACGAGTCTCCCACGACAGGCTCGGCAGGACAGCAGCGCGCATCTTTCGGGACTTTCAAGGGCGTCTTCACGCCGAGCATCCTCACGATCCTCGGGGTCATCATGTACCTCCGGCTCGGTTGGGTGCTCGGGAACATGGGCCTCCTGCTCACGCTGGTCATCGTCACCCTCGCCAGCTCGATCACCTTCCTGACAGGCCTGTCGATCGCCGCCACGGCCACCAACATGAGGATCGGCGTTGGCGGCGCCTACTTCATGATCAGCCGCTCGCTAGGCGTCGAAGCCGGCGCGGCTATCGGGCTACCGCTCTTCTTCGCCCAGGCACTCGGGATCTCGTTCTACGTCGTGGGTTTCGCCGAGTCGCTGAACAACGTCTTTCCCTCTCTGCCCACGCCGGTGATCGGGGTCGTCACGCTCGCCGGTCTCGCGGCCCTTGCCTATAAGTCCGCCGACCTCGCGCTCAAGACGCAGTTCTTCATCATGGCGGCGATCGCGCTGTCGCTCGTGTCCTTCTTCGCCGGTGGTACTCCGGCGGAGGGCTTCGCCGCCGTCGCCACGGTACCGGAGAGGGAGTCGTTCTGGCGAGTCTTCGCGGTATTCTTCCCCGCCGTGACGGGCATCGAGGCGGGGATCGCCCTATCGGGTAACCTGAAGAATCCGGGTCGGGCTCTGCCGCTCGGAACCATCTCTGCAGTCCTGGTGGGCTACGCCGTCTACGTGGCGATCCCGGTCTTCCTGTCGCGCACCGTTCCGGCGGATGTCCTGCTGAGCGACCCCCTCATCATGAGGAGGGTCGCCGTGTGGGGGGACGCGATCCTGATCGGCGTCTGGGGGGCGACGCTGTCGAGCGCCATGGGCGCTCTGCTCGGCGCGCCGCGCACGCTGCAGGCGCTCGCCCGCGACCGGGTCGTGCCGCGGTTTCTCGGTCGCGGTTTCGGCGCGTCCGACGAACCGAGGGTCGCCACCGCGGTTGCCTTCGGCGTCGCGCTGATCGGCATCCTGGCCGGCAGCCTGAACGTCATCGCCCCCGTCCTCTCGATGTTCTTCCTGACGTCCTACGGGTTCCTCAACATGTCAGCCGGGCTGGAAGGCGTGATCGGGAGCCCGTCCTGGCGCCCGCAGTTCCGCACGCCCTGGTGGGCGTCGCTGCTCGGGGCCTTCGGCTGCTTCGCCACCATGTTCATGATCAATCCGGGTGCCACCTTCGTCGCGGCGTTCGTCTGCATCGGCGTATTCCTCCTGATGGAGCGGCGGCAGATGCGCGCCTACTGGGGTGACATGCGCCACGGCATCCTCACGCTGCTGGCGCGCTACGCCATCTACCGGCTGGCGGAGTCCAAGCCCGACGCGCGCACCTGGCGGCCGAACATCCTCGTGCTTAGCGGGTCCCCAGCGTCACGCTGGTACCTGATCGAGCTGGCGGACGCGCTGACCCACGGCAGCGGCTTCCTCACCGTGGCGACCATCGTGCCCGATACATCATCGGCCAGCGGTCGTGTGCAGCAGATGGAAGGGACGATCGCTGAGTACCTGCGGAAGCGTCGCGTACCCGCGCTCGTGGAGGTCCAAATCGCTGATGACGTGTTCCGCGGCGCCGAGGCCCTGATCCAGGCGTCCGGCGTAGGTCCGCTTTTCCCCAACACCATCCTGCTGGGAGAGACGGAACAGCCCGACAACATGACCGACTTCGCGCGCCTGATCCGACTGGCCCACCGACTGCGGCGGAACCTGGTGATCGTGCGCGAGGCCGCCACGGAGCCGCCCGAGCGGAAGCAGCGCCAGATTCATGTCTGGTGGGGTGGCCAGCGACAGAACGCGGGACTGATGCTCACGCTGGGCTACCTGCTGCAGGCCAGCCCGGAATGGCACGGAGCCCGGCTGGCGATCAAGACCATCGTGTCGTCGCAGGACGAACAGAGCGTTGCCCTGAACCGACTGCAGAGCTTGATCAGCAGAGGGCGGCTGAACGCGGAGCCCGATGTGCTCGTGAGCGTAGGCGCGATGGACGCCTTTCACATGATCACCAGCGCTTCACGCGAGGCCGACCTGGTCTTGCTTGGAATCCGACCACCCGATCCCGAGGAGACTTTCGAAGACTACAGCGCCTACTACGCCGACCTTCTGACCCGCAGCGAGGGGCTGCCGGTCACGGCTCTGGTGCTCGCCGCAGAGGACATCGACTTCCAGCGGATCTTCGACTGACCTCCCGTGGGCCTACAGCACCTCCCGGGAGCCCGCCGGCCCGCCTGAAGGGGACTGCTCACGGTAGCAGTCCTCCGCCTCGTCTGCCGCTTTGAGTCGAATCCAGTCCACGTAGTCGCTTGGCAACTGGTGCTGCCGGGCTCCGCAGACGATCAACTCCAGATAGGCCGAGTCGGGGCGGCCCTCCTCGACAACCCGAGCGGGCTGGCCCAGGTAAACGAGCGCCGCCTGGCGGGCACGCCGGCCGCACGGTTCCACCCAGAGCATCGCCCGTCGGTAGTGGTCGGGCACGCCCTCGAACGCGTCCAGCGAGGCCACAGCTTCACAGGGCAGACGGTAGACAACGCCGTACGTGGAGCAGCGCTCGTCCTGGACAAGGTTGGCGACCACCGCTGGCTTTCCCTCTGCTTCTGCCAGGTTGAACGCCAGCCGCCAGCCGTCGAGACGCGCAGGCCAACCCTCCGCAAGCGGGCCGCCAACCCGGCCGGCGAGGAACTCGGCGTCCATGTTGCATCCGTAGGCAAAGTAGAGCAGGCCCGGCTTCAGCATTGGTCGCTTTCCTCAGACGACTCGCCCAGCCTATTATGTAAGTGGCGCTCATGGACACACTCGTCAGTCGCCCGGAATCGATCGGCCAGACGGTCCTGCCCGAGGTCCGCACCGAGCTGCGCTGGCAGGAGTCGGCGCTCTGGCCGGTACGGCGCCCCTACCCCATCGAGGTGCCGTGTCCCGTCTGCGGCGCCTACGCCCGCTGCGACTTCTTCGGTCGGCAGCGCTGTCCTCGTGGGCATACCTTCGGCCAGCGCGCCTTCTGGAGCGGTCGCGCCACGTCCTGTGCGTTGCTCGTCGAAGACGTCAGTGCGGGCCGCATGGTGGTCTATCCGGAGGCCCCGCTCCGCTGGCGCGACGACGGCCGCCTCGTCATCGGGCTCGCGCCGCGCTGCCACGGTTACGCGGCTGGCGCCTGAAGAACATCTCTAATCTGCTCGAGCGCCTCCTCCAGAACATCCCGGGTGATCACGAGAGGCGGTGCGAACCTCACGACCTGCCGATGGGTCTCCTTGGCCAGAATGCCGCGCTTCATCAGCGCCTCGCAGAAAGGACGCGCCGTACCTGATGACTCCTTGATGACCACACCGATCATCAAGCCCCTACCCCTGACCTGCTCCACGTGCGCTGAGTCAACGGCGCGGAGCTCATCCATGAACCAGGTTCCCAGCTCGTCGGCGCGCCGGGGAAGCTTCTCCTCGACGATCACATCCAGTGCGGCGCGACCGACAGCCGCGGCCAACGGATTCCCACCGAAGGTCGACCCGTGGTCGCCGGGCGTGAACACGTCCATGACTTCCTCATCGGCCAGCGTGACCGAGACCGGGTAGACACCGCCACCCAACGCCTTGCCGAGCATCACGACATCCGGCCTGACGTTCTCCCACTCACTGGCCAGCAGCTTGCCAGTGCGGCCCAGGCCCGTCTGGATCTCGTCGGCCATGAGCTTGACGTTCGCCTCACGGCAGAGCTCGGCGGCCGCCTTGAGATACCCTTCAGGCGGCACGATGACCCCGCCCTCGCCTTGGATCGGTTCGACGAGGAATCCTACGGTGTTCCGGTTGATCGCACTCCGCAGAGCGTCGATATCGCCATAGGGGATCAGCTTGAACCCGGGGGTGAACGGACCGAAGCCATGCCGGTACTGCTCCTCGCTGGAGAAGCCGACGATGGTGGTGGTGCGCCCGTGGAAGTTCTCCTCGCAGACGACGATCTCCGCCGCATCCGCTGCGACGCCCTTCACCGTATAGCCCCATTTGCGCACCGCTTTGATGGCTGTCTCCACCGCCTCCGCCCCGGTGTTCATCGGCAGTGCCTTAGCGTAGCCGAGCAGCTCGCAGACCTGGCGCAGGAACCCGCCCATCTGGTCGTTGTGGAACGCCCGCGAGGTGAGCGTGAGCCGCTGGGCCTGCTCGACCAGGGCGGCGACGATCTTGGGATGCCGGTGACCCTGGTTGACCGCCGAGTAGGCGCTCAACATGTCGAGATAGCGGTTCCCCTCCACATCCCAGACCCAGGGTCCCTCGCCGCGTTCGATGACCACCGGCAAAGGGTGATAATTGTGCGCGCTCCAACGCTCCACTTCGCGAATCAGGTCCTCGGTCCAGCCCATCGTATCCCTCGTGTCGTGAAATGTCCGCTGATCTCGCTGAGATCCGCCCACCGAACGGCCGGCGGAGTAAAGGCCGACTGCTCAAGACGCCCCTGCTGCTCAGGCACCAGCAACGAGCGAGAGCAGCCAGGCGCAGAGGAGGCCTCCGTAGATGCCGACGGCGTAGCCGGACACCGCCATCAGCAAGCCAACCGGTGCCAGGGCCCGATGGTACACCGACGCTACGACGGGTGCCGAGATCACTCCACCTACATTCGCCATGCTGCCGGTGGCTACAAAGAAGAGCGGCGCCCGTATCAGCCTGGCGACCAGAATCAGCACAGCCGCGTGAATCGCCATCCACAGCGCGCCGACCCCCAGATAGAGTGGGATCTCCAACACCTTGCGTAGATCGGCCTGGGCGCCGATCCCCGTGAGCAGCAGGTAAAGCGCCACATACCCGACCCGTGACGCGCCCACCCGGTCGAGCCGGGACAAGGGCGTGAACGACAGGGCCAGCCCCAGGCTAGTGACCAGCACTACGGCCCAGGTCGTGTGGCTGATGATGGTGGGATCTCCCAGCATCGGGAGCCGATCGCCCACCCACACACAGGCGTAGGCACCGACGAAGCCCAGGGCCAGGATGGCTGCCAAGTCACCGATCTCGGCAGGGAGTCTTGAGCTATCCAGGTCGGCGAGACGGCGATTCACGGCCTGGATGGCGCTGGTATCCGCGCCGACGTAGGTGTCGAAGCGGTCCTGCCAGGCGCTGAAGAACAGGAGCACCCCCATCCACCCGTAACCCACGACCGTGTCCACGACGATGATCGGGCCCATGATGCTGTCGGGAGTGCCGACACTCTCCTTGATTGCCACCATGTTGGGCGCGCCGCCGATCCAGCTCCCCGACAGTGCCGCCATCCCCATCCACGTGTCGGCAGGTAGCCAGTGCCCGAGGACGGCCAGCGCGATCGGGCCGCCGATCACGATGCCCGCGGCACCCACCAGCATCATCACCAGGGCCATCTTGCCCAGCCGCAGGATCGCCCGCACATCGACCGTCATCATCAGCAACATCAGGCTGAAGGGCAGCAGATAGCGGGCCATCCAATCGTAGGTGGGAGACGCGATCGGCGTGATCCCCACGCTGGTGCTGAGCGTGGGGATGAAGTAGGCATAGATGATGACGGGCGTTATCCGGAAGAGGCGACGCAGTTCGGACACGCCGCTGAGCCAGAGGATAACGCCGAGAACCGCGGCCAGGTAAACGAAGACGCCGGTCGGCTCGCTGATCAACCCGCTTTCCCGGCCCGTACGGCTTCCAGATCGCGCCGGTAGAGCTGCATACCCAGGCGGGTCAGCTCGCCCGGCTCGCCTGAGCTCACGACCTCGCCGTCGATCTGCACGACCGGCATCACCTCGGTCGTGGTGCCAGCGAGGAAGATCTCGTCAGCCGCCCTGAACTCTTCCACCGGCACACCGATCTCTTTGACCTCGACGCCCTCGGACCGGAAGGCCTCGATCGCATACCTGCGGGTGATCGAGGGCAGAAGGTTGTCGATCGGATGCGTGTACACCGTGCCGCCGCGCACACAGAACGTGCTGCTGTGACTGCCCTCCGTGACGACACCATCGCGCACCAGGATCGCCTCGAAACATCCCTCCGAGCGCGCGTGCTGGTAGGCGATCACGTTCGGCAGCAGGCCAACGGTCTTGACCTCGCAGTAGCCCCAGCGCAGGTCCGGCTGCGTCAGCACCGCTACGCCCTTCTCGAGATGTTCCGGCGCGGGCCCGGGGAATGGGCGCGCGAGCATCACCAGCGTCGGGCGCGCACCTTTTGGAAACGCATGCTTGCGAGGCGCCGCCCCACGGCTCAGCTGCACGTAGACCGTGCCCTCCTCGATCCTGTTCGCCCGCGCCACCTCCGACACGGCCTCGCGGACCGCCTCGCGCGTCAGGGGCAGCTCGATCTCCAGAGCGCGCGCGCCGCTCTGGAACCGGTCGAGGTGGGCCTCGATGCGGAAAGCGTTGCCGCCAACGACACGGACAACCTCGTAGATGCCATCGGAAAAGTTGAAGCCTCGATCCTCCACCGAGATCTTCGCTTCCCCGTAAGGCACCATCTCGCCGTTCAGGTAGACCAGCTCGCTGTTCGTCATCTTCACCCTCTGCTCGGCTCGCTCACACCGGGTCAATCCTCCGGGCCCGAACCTACAGCCTAGCGGAAGCCCAGGAAAGTGGAGGCACGGGGCCGCGAGTGCCCTAGATCATCGCACCCACCAGCGCGAAGCCGGCCGTCGCCAGGGCTGCCGCCAGCAGCGCGTAGGGGAGCTGAGTTCGCACGTGATCGATGACGTCGGTAGCCGAGGCCAGCGATGCGACGATCGTCGTGTCGCTGATCGGGCTCGCGTGGTCGCCGAAGACACCGCCCGAGAGCGATGCCGCCAGGAACGGTGCGAGTGGCAGGCCCAGCGCCTGGGCGGCGGGAACCGCGATGGGGATCATGATCGCGAACGTGCCCCAGCTGGTGCCGGTGGCGAACGCGATGAGCGCGGCAGTCACGAACGTGGCAGGGACAAGAACCACCGGCTTCACCAGATCCCGAACCACCTCGGCCACGAAGGGACCCGTCCCCAGCTTGCTGCAGATATCGCCCAGCGTGAGGGCCAGCAGCAGGATGAGCACCAGCCCAACCAAGGCCTCGACACCCTTGAGGCCCAGACGCACGAGCTCGTCCAGGGAGGCGAAGCGCTGGACCAGCATCAGCACCCAGGCGGCGATGTTGCCAGCGATCACGGCCCAGAGTACGCTGGTCGAGCCCGAGCCCTGAGCCAGCACACCGTCGCCGGTGATGTACAGGCCCACCGGCATCATGACCACCATCGTCAGGATCGGGACTAACATGTTGAAAGCACGGGGCGGTACTTGCTTGGAGAGACGCGCCCGGAACAGAGCCTCGTCCACGGTGAGCGCGCCCGCTTCGCTCAGCACGATCCCCTGCGCCGCCCGCTCCTCTGCCGCCCTCATGGGTCCCAGGTTGAGCCCGCGCCAGGCTGTGAATCCGGCGAGCAGCACGGCGGCAATGGCGTAGAGGTTCAGGGGAATCGAGCGCACGAAGACGCCCACCGGCTCAGAGATGCCCAGACCGCCCAAGATTCCCAAGACGAGCGCACCCCAGGCGTTGAACGGGATTAGGATGCAGATCGGCGCGGAGGTCGAGTCGGCGAGATAGGCCAGTTTCTCGCGGGCCGCGCGATAACGGTCGAAGAGAGGACGGCAGACCGCGCCCGTGACCAGTAGAGTGATATTGGACTCGATGAAGATGCTGACACCGATGAGCCAGGCGAGTATGCTGGCCCCGCGCACGCCGCTCACCAGGCGGCGCCGTTCCAACCAGCGCACGAACCCCTCGACGCCGCCCGACGCCTCCACGTAGATCACTAGCGCACCGATCAGCAGGCTGAACAGCAGGACGCGCGTGTTGCCGGGCTCGCCGAGCACAATAACCGTTCCTTCGATCGATCCAGCCAGCCCGGCGACGGGATTGCCGCCATTCAGGATCGTCCAACCCAGCCAGATGCCGGCGGCGAGCGCCACATAGACCTGCCGGGTCCAGACGGCGAGGCCGATGGCGACGAGCGGTGGCAGCAGAGACAGTGCCGAAGGTTCGATATCCATGCCGTTCAATTGACGGTCAACTGCCCCGAGCTATGTCCCGCCGGGCAATGGCGGAATCCGGTTCGATTCCCCATCATGACGGCAAGCCGCGAAAGAACCTGAGTATACTGGCCGCCAGAGCCCAGGCACAACCGGCGCCTGGGGCCACCCGGCGGAGCGGCCGCATCAGTGGAAGGAGGGATACCGTGCTCAACTGGAGAGGCGCGACGCTAGGGCTCGCGCTGGCACTGCTCGTGGCGGGTTGCGGAGGCGGAGAGGAGCGTGGGGGTGGAGAGGTTCCGGCAGGCCAGCCGCCACTACCTCCCGATATCGGCAACCCGATGCCGCGGGTCGTGCTGGAGACGAACAGAGGCCGCATCGTGATGCAGCTCGATCGCGAGAAGGCACCGAGGACGGTGGAGAACATCCTCTTCCACGTCGAAAACGGTTTCTACGACGGTCTGATCTTCCACCGGGTGCTTCCCGGCCGCATCATCCAGGCCGGCGCGTACACCCCGGAGATGCGCCGGCGCGAGTCACCGCGACCCACCCTGCCTAACGAGGCGAACAACGGGCTGCGGAACGTGCGCGGCTCCGTAGCGATGGCGCGGTTGCCCGATCCCCACAGCGCGACCACGCAGTTCTTCATCAACCTGGCGGACAATCCCAGGCTCGATTTCACGGCCGAGACACCGCAGGGCTGGGGCTACGCAGTGTTCGGGCAAGTCGTGCAGGGAATGGATGTGGTGGACGCCATCGGCCAGACGCCGACAGGGACCCAGGGTGCGATGAGCGACGTGCCGCTGCAACCGGTGATCATCCAACGGGCCTACGTCGAGGGCGGCTAAACGTCAGTGCCAGCCGCGTGCCGCAACCACCCGGCCCGGGCGAATGAGCCTGACTGACCTAATCTCTCGCGTCGACGAAGGCCGCCTGCGAGATACGCTGCGGGCGCTGGAGGGGCCCCGCCATCCGCGGGCGGCCCCACACGCACTGGCGCGGGCCGAGTCTCTCGTCGCGGACGCGTTCAGCGCTGTCGGGCTGGTGACGGAGCGCCGGCCCTTCCAGCTGCGCGGCGTCAGCTACAACAACGTGGTGGGCACACTAGCGGGCTCCGATCCCACGCTGCCCTGGGTCCTGCTCGGGGCACACTTCGACACCGTCTCAGACACCCCGGGCGCCGACGACAACGGCAGCGGCGTCGCCGTAACCCTGGAGGTAGCGAGGCACGCCGCCCAGCTCAAGCTCCGCCGCACGGTCCAGTTCGTCGGTTTCAACCTGGAGGAGCCGCAGAACATGCTCGGCACTTACCGGGTTGGCAGTGCTCGCTTCGCGGCGCAGGCACGCCGCGAGGGCCACCGTTACCTCGGGGCCCTCGTCCTCGAAATGGTCGGCTACACCGATCCTAGCCCGGGCGGCCAACACGTACCGCCGCTCGTGTTCAAGCGGGTACCGGACACCGGGACCTTTCTGACCGCCGTCGGCGACGGGCGCTCACGGCAACTGCTGCGCGCCTTTGAGCGCTCGGCGCGTGGCCGCGTGCCCGAGCTGAGTCTGGTCACATATCGCGCTTTTCTGCGCGGCTGGGCCTTGCCTCTGACCCGACTCAGCGACAACGCCTCGTTCTGGGATCGCGGCTACCCGTCGCTCATGATCACCGACACGGCTTTCCTTCGGAATCCCCACTACCATATGCCTTCTGACCGCGCCGACACCCTCGACTACGGGTTCATGAAGCGCGTCGCCCAAGCCGTGCTCGCCGCGATCGCGGACCTGGCCCTATCCTGAATGAGTAGCCAGGGAGGTCGCGAGACACATATCGCTAGCCCGACGAGGCGATGAGCCCAGCGCAGTCGGGTCTCAGGCGTGGAGTGAACCGGACACTGCGACGCGGCTGAGCTGCTTCTTACGATCGCCGTAGTGGACAGCCTTGACTGGCTGCGAGAACGTGCCGGTGTGGCCGTCGATCCGGGCAAGGTGCCTGAGAGCCGCCTCAACCCGAACGGCAGGAGTGCAGCACTGAGCCATCGGTTCGGCCCGACCGGTGCGCACACATCCTCTCCCAGGCCGTGAGGGAGCTGCAGAGGACCGGTGGGTTAGCCCTGATCAGCGTCTGTGCGGGCGGTGGGCTCGGCCACGTCACGCCGCTGGAAGCTGCCTAGGGGACCCGGCGATCCGGCTCGCGGTCCTCGTCCTCAACCGCTTCTTCAACCTGGCGCTCGTGCTCACCGACGGTGTGTTCGGCGAAGCCCTGAATTCGCTCCACCATCCGCACGAACACCATATGCTCATTGTGCTGGGCGTCCTTGAACCCGGTGCAGTAGCCGAGTGTGACACCCAACAGGAACATGAAGAGGCGGCGGATTACGTGCTCCATGTGCTCCCCTCCTCCCCGGTTCTTCGTCCCAGCCCGCAGCCCAGGACTTGTCACCCAGCACCCACCCACTAATATAGCAGGCGCCGGGGAAGGCCCCCAGCCGGCCGTCTGGCGGGGGACTCACCTGCCCATCCCCCTGACGTAGACTCGGTGTCTTGAATCCTACGAAAGGAAGGGACGGGGCGAGACACCCACGCAAGGCCCGGGAGAAAAGGGAAGTGAGTCAACCTTACGTGGTGCTGTTAAGCGCGTCTGCCCCGTCACTTCTTTAAACCACTCAAACCGCTTAAAGGTTCCACGCGGCTCCGAGCGGGCAGACTGGCCTACGGTATGATCCCCACGAGGACGTCGAGGCTGACCGCGAACCCGCCGACATCCTCGCTGCCGATGAGATAGCCCAGCTGGAGTCCTGCGTTGACGAAGGGCGCTGGGTTGTAGCCCAGTCGCACCCACGGATAGCCGATGAAGATGCCATCGCGGCGACGCCGCAGCCGCTCGATGTCGCCTAGATCACCCATCTCGGGCGGCAGCAGCTCCTCGATGGTTACAACCCCGCCGCCTGCCAGGCCGCCAACCGTCAGCTCCAGGTTCCGCTGCACGAGCAGGTACTCCGCGACGAAGCCTCCGCCCGAGAGACCACCCTGAACCCTGTTGCTCGACTCGTTCAGGCCCTCGCAACTGAAGCTGCCTGCGAAACCACCGCCGCCCAGGCGCACGCGCCCCGTCTGCAGGAAGCCGCGGCCGCCGAAGGCCACCACACCCCCAACGTCCCGGCCGAAGCTGCGATCCTCCTCGATGCCGGGGTCAACGTAGAGAAGCCAGAAGCCGACCGCGCCGCCGAAATCACCCCCGAAACGCTGGGCGAAAGCCGACCCGGGCAGCAGGATCAACCAGCAGCAGAGTAACAGCGTGGACAGCCTACGCACTCGCCACCTCCTCACGTCTCGGTAAAACCCCGGCCTCAGGTCGAATCGACTGCGCTGGCGTTCTGCCGAGCCATCTCGAGCATGGCTCGTATGCGCGGCGCAACCTCATCCGGCGGTACCACGTCGAGGTACCGCTCCCATGCCTGCGTCGCGGTGGTGAAGTCGCGGTTCATGAACGCGACCATCCCCTTGAACTGCAGCGCCTCTGCGAAGTCGGGGTCGATCTCCAGCGCCCGATCGAACGTCGCCATCACGCCCTCGGGGTGGCCGATCGAGAACAACAACATGCCGAGGTGAGTGAGCGCCTCCGGGTTGTCGGGCTCGAGCTGTAGCGCTTGGGCGGTCACCGCCCTCAGCTCGTCATAGCGCTGCAACGTGAGGTAGATGTGACCCAGCTCCACGAGTGCCTCGACGTTGTGCGGGTCCTCCACGACGACGCGCTCGAGCTCCACCAGGCGCTCCTGATCAACCGCGCCCACCGGCGGCCCAGCGGGCACGCTGCGCATCTCCTGACCGGGCAGCGAACCGGTCATCGGGTCGTCACCGACGCGCGGCCGCAGCGTGCTCGACAAGACCAGCCAGGCCAGCGCGACAAAGGCTGCGCCGCCTGCCGTCCAGGCAACCGCCGTCCGGATCCAGGAGCGGCCGCCGGAGGGTGCCAGCTCTGCCGCCCGAGCCGACGCCACGGGCTCTTCACCCAGCGAGCTCAGCTGCCGCGTCAGTGCTGCTGCTTCACCGTCGTAGCGCCGACGGAGCGTCTGGTAATCCGCGTCTGAGAGGTTGCCGGCCTCGCGGTCTGCCTCGATCTCCTCGATCGCCTGCAAGGCGGCATTCCGACGCTCTTCCAGCTCCGCCCGCTGCCTGCTCATCTTCCGCGCCTCGCCCGTCCCGCCCTCAGCCGGCTCGTCTGCGGCCGCCTCTCCGGCCGCGCCCTTGAACGTGGAGAAGAGGACGGCGATGATCCCACCGCCCACGGCGACGACGAGCAGAAACTCCGTAAGACCCATGGCCTAGATGTCTTCCTCCTGTCCCTGCTGCGTCAGCGCGGCGGCTCGCGCCCGGCCCTGCTGCACCCAACGGCGCGCCGTCAGCATCACGAATAGCAGACCGCCGGCCAGCACGACTACCGGGAGCAGCCAGACCGCCCAATTGAATCCCTCTGCCTTCGGCTTGAGCAGTATCCACTCGCCATAGCGTTCGACGAAATACCCCTTCACCTCGTCAGGCGTCCTGCCCGCGCGCAGCTGCTCGCGGATCAAGCCGCGCATCTCCTCCGCCATTCCCGAGGGCGAGTCCTGCACCGAAAGGGCACGGCAAGTGGGACAGCGCAACGTGCTGGCGATTTCGCGCACGCGCGCCTCTAACTCGGCATCAGCGAGCGCCGGCCGCGTGACCGCCTCCTGACCTTGTTGCGCGGACTCTGGGTACGCCGCCGGCGAACCCCCTAGCACCAACGTCAGTGTCAGCAGGGTCGAGATAACGCGTGGAGACGCCGTCATCACGGCTGGCCCCCACTCGTTCGCGGGTGGCCGGTCCCGACATCCCCTGGCCTCAGATCCGCGCTCGCGGTCAGAGCCAGCAAGGAGTCCACCTTCTGTCTGAGCAGCATCCGGCTGACAGGTCCGATCTGCTTGTACGCGATGCGCCCGTCTTTGTCGATGAAGTACGACTCGGGAACTCCATAGACGCCATAGTCGATAGCGATCCGCGAACCGGGGTCGATCACGCTCGGCCAGCTTCCACCCATGCGCCGCATCCAGCGGCGCGCGTTCTCCGGAGTGTCCTGATAGACGATCCCCAGTATCTGGAAGTCCGCGTCGGCATAGCGGCGCTCCGCCTCGACGAAATAGGTGTGCTCATCGATGCAGGCGATACACCAGGAGGCCCAGAAATTCACGACCACGACCTTGCCGCGCAGATCGGCGAGGCTGAGCGTGTCTCCATCCAGCGTCGGCGCAACGAAGTCGAAGGCCGGGTGGCCTGGCAAGGGCGACTCGATCACGTTCGGATCACGCGTCAACCCGTAGGCAAGCAAGGCGACGATGGGAATCGCAGTGGCTGGGATGAGGATCTTCTTCCAGCTCATCAGTCAGCACCTCCCACACCGGCCTCCGCCGGCTCAGCTCGCCGCTCGCTCGAGACCCCCATCCTCCGCGTAGGCTCGCTGCCGGACCCGATGGTAGAGATCGCGAACAGCGCGCCCAGCGCCATGATGCCGCCGCCGATCCAGATCCAGACGACCATCGGGTTGACGATGATATTGACCGTCGCCGTGGACCCATCACTGGCGTAGGCCATCAGCGTGAGGTAGAGATCCTCGCTCGGCCGCGTGCGCACATGGGGGGTCCCGATCGGCTGCGTCGACATGGCGTAGTAGTTGAGCCGCGGCGTCATCTGGGCCAATGACCTTCCGCCCTTCGTCACGCTGAACGCCGCTTCCACGAATTCGCGGTGCGGCTCGCGGCCCGCGTACAGGGAATCAAGACGAATCCGATATCCCGAGAATGCGACTGTGTCGCCAGGCCGCAGCGTGGCCTCTCGCTCGCGCCGATAGGTGGACGACATCGCGATCCCGACGGCGATCATCACGATGCCCAGGTGAACGATGTAGCCACCGTAGCGCCGCCTGTTCTTCGCCATCAAGTTCAGCAGAGCCTGACCCCAGCCCTCGCCGTGAGCCTGCCGACGCGCCTGAGCCGGGCGCAGAAACTCGCCGACCAGCAGTCCGACGGCGAACACGGCCAGAACCAGCGTCGCCCAGGTGCCGACCTGCCGGACGCCGACCAACCAGAACACGAGGCCTGCCAGCACAGTCGCCGCCACGGGCCAGAGGAACTTCCGACCCAGCAGATCCGGCGAGCCGCGCCGCCACGGCAGGGCCGGACCCACACCCGTCAGGAAGACCAGGGCGAGCGCGATCGGCACGCTCATCTGGTTGAAATAGGGCGCACCCACGCTGACCTTCACGCCGCGAAAAGCCTCCGCGATGAGCGGGTAGACCGTCCCCAGCAGAACCGTGAAGGTGAAGGCCACCAGCAGCAGGTTGTTGAGCAGGAAGGCAGTCTCCCGGGAGGCCAGCGAGTCCAGCGCCGGCTCGCTCCTCAGCTCGTCGCTCCGCCAGGCGACCAGACCGAGCGAGATCAGCAGGACCAGGGTGATGAACCCGAGGAAGAAGGGGCCGATCAAGCCTTCCACGAACGCGTGCACGCTGGCCAGGATGCCCGATCGGGTCAGGAAGGTACCGAACAGCGTGAGCAGGAACGTGGCGATGACCAGCAGGATATTCCACGTCTTCAGGGTCTGACGACGCTCCTGCACCATGACCGAGTGGAGGAAGGCCGTCGCGGTGAGCCAGGGCAGGAAGCTGGCGTTCTCGACGGGGTCCCACGCCCAGTAGCCGCCCCAGCCCAGCACTTCGTATGACCACCAGGCGCCTGCGACGATGCCCGCAGTCAGAAAGATCCACGGCGCCATGATCCAGCGCCGCACCGCGCGGATCCAGTCGCCCCCTGTCTTACCGGTGATCAGCGCGGCGATGCCGAAGGCGAACGGGACCGCCATGCCCACATAGCCGAGGTACAACAGCGGCGGGTGCAGCCCCATGAAGGGATGATTCTGCAGCAGCGGGTTCGGACCCGGGCCGTCGGGCAGTACCGGAAACACCGGCCGGAACGGGTTGGCCGGCCACGCCAGCAGCAGCCAGAAGAACACGTTCACGGCCAGCAGCGTTCCGGTCGCCGCCGGCATCAGGTCACGGTAGCGGTCGCGGTAGATGTAAACCACCGCAGCCGTGTAGCCGGCAAGGATCCACCCCCAGAACAGGATCGAACCGTCCAGCGAGGACCAGAGCGAGATCACCGTGTAGAACAGCGGCGTCGACCGACTGCCCACTTGCGCCACGTAGCTCACGCTGAAATCGTGGGCCACCAGCGCATAGACCATGGTCAGGATCGACAACGTCGCCAAAGCGAACACCGCATAGGCCGCGCGCCGGCCCACCGTCGTTAACGCCGAGCTGCCCGTCTTGACCGCGCGGAACGCCACCGCCGCGCCAGCCAGCGAGAGCAGCAGCGCGAAGACGATGGCGAGATATCCAACGGTGTTCGTCATGAACCGCTCTTCGCTCCTTGTTCCTGAAACAGCTCCCGGTAGTACTCCCGACGCTGCTCGGTGTGCTGCGGAGCTCGGTACTCCTCGGAGTGCCTGACCATCAGGTTCGTGGCTCGAAAGACCCCTCCGCGGGTCAGCGTCCCCTCCACCACAGCTCCAATCGGCGTTTGCGTCCCCGCCGCCTCCAGGAACATCTGCGGCGGGACACCCGCGCTCTCCACCTCGATCACCCCGCCCTCATCGGCTAACCAGAAGTGCAGCTCGCGGGTCTCGGCGTTCCAGGTCACGCTCCCGGGCACCACCATGCCACCCAGCCGCACCGACGTGCCATAGGCGGCGGCGCCCTCGGCCAGAAGCTCGGTCGGAGTCCAGAAGTAGACGAGGCTACGGCCCAGTCCGCCGAAAGCGAAGTAGCCAAAAACGACCAGCACCAGCACGACACCCCCCGCCAGTGTGAGCTTCTTGTTCACAGCCGACCCACCTGTTCCGTTTGCCCGAGCGGCGAACCCCGATTCTCAGAATGTACCGGCCCCAGGCCGATCCGTCAGCCGATTCCTGTAGACCACTGCTGTCGAGAGCCGCTATAACTTACAAGTATCCGGCATTCAGGCTATAGGTGCCCGTCTGGGCAGTCTGCCCGCCTCGGGCCGCCAAAAGACCGGCCAGCCGTCCAGGCGCCGTCCTCGACGGAAGCTGCATTTTAGGAAAAATCTGTCGTAGCTGTGAAAAGTTTGCCTAATTCCGGGCCGCCGCCGAGCAGGGCGCTTGAGAACCAAGTTATTGTCATGTATGGACTTACGCGGATCGGCAGGGTTTGGGAACGGCCCTTGCACTTTGCAAGAGGCCGAAGGACGGAGTCTCGAGCGTCTTAGCCGGACAGGGAAAACGGCGGGGGAGGGCGACTCA
>Ga0111181_1045_pt1 | contig 41310 bp, 27 predicted proteins | sample DeeMarSWOR324_28_FD_80236 | JGI IMG/M metagenome (GOLD analysis project Ga0111181, IMG submission 80236) | Gemmatimonas sp. SM23_52
GTGGGGCCGAGGGTGATGGAGCCGGCGTAGCCACCCGGGTCCTCGGGGTGGATGCTGTTGTTGATGATCTCCATGAAGTAGGAGACTTCATCGCCGTCGCAGATTACGGCGGGCGGTTTGGACCAGCGGGCCAGCACATCGCCGTGCCAGCCGCGCGGGGAGTCGAACTCACGGTGGACACTGTTGGGGTCGGAGTCGGTGTCGATGTAGGGGCCCAGAGCGCCGACCACGTCCGTGCGCACGTACTCGATGCACTGTCTTGCCGTGCTTTGTGCAAGCCCCAGGTCACTCATGAAGGCCAGCAGGATGATGGCAAGGACGATAGCGTGCAAAGCCCACTTACCGTGCTTCGGCATGAATGCAGGTATCGTATCGTGCTTCATAGCCCGTACTCCTGTGCAGAACTACCTGGTGCGGCGCTGCAAGTCTCCAAGCGAATTGCGGACGGCGAGGTCAGGAGGACTCGTCGGTCATGCGGTCCAAGATGGGGCGCGCCAGCGGAGGACGCGAGTGAGTGGCTTTGCGCCCGAGCCCTGCTAGTGTTCTCTGGCCCGCCGCGCGCGCTCGATGGCCTTCGACTTCACGCCCGAGGAGGGTGGCGCCGGCGGCGAGTAGTCGTGCGGTGTGGCCACCGGGGTGGTGGGTTGCCCCATCGCGGATGGGGAGGCGCTGCGTTGCTGGCTCAGGCGCAGGTCGTCGCTCGTCTGCCTCCGGGTGTCCGGGCCCGGCGACCCGACGACAAAGGAATCGGCGAACAGCTCGAGGTAGTAACGCGAACCCCAGGGGTCCTCGGCGCCCCCGTGACTCTGCACCAGCCAGCGATCGAAGTCGCCGGGCTGAGGGTAGATCCCCGTCTCTGCCGCGGTCCTCTGCACCTGGTCCGCGATCCTCTTCAGCGCGCGCTGGGCGGAGTGCTCGCGGCCGCCGATGGGGCCGACCAGCTGCATGATCTGCGCGCGGCTCCGCGGTTCCAGGAGGGCGAGGCCACTGAGGATGACGAGGAACAGAATGGCCTTCTTCACGCTTTCCTCCCCGCGTGGTGGGCGTCGATTGTCAGGGGAGGGCAGGGAACTCGGGGTCATAGGACCGTTAAGGACGGCCGCCTACCCATGTAGTGAGGTCACGCAGCGTGCGTGTGTCAAGGGCGGTGGCTGGCCGGTGAAGTGACTAGATTGGTCTGAATATAATGACTATATTAGACCTACCATGAGACGCGCCTCGATCTCCAGGCTCAAGGCCAAGCTCAGCCAGTACCTCGACGCCGTGAGAGGCGGCGAGGAAATCCTCGTAACCGACCGGGGACGACCCGTGGCCCGGCTCGCTCCCGTCCGCGGCGAGGAGGAAGAGGAGCGCCGCCGCGACTGGCTGCTCCGCACCGGCCGACTTCGCCCGCCCCGCGCCCCGCTGCCGCAGGGTTTCTGGGACGAGCCGCGGCCTTCGGATCCGGAGGGGCGGAGCCTCCTCGCCCTTCTGGACGAACGGGAGAAGGATCGGTGAGGTTCTGGGATTCGTCCGCCCTGATTCCGCTTTGCCTCACCCAGCCGCTGACCGAGCGTGCCCGCTCGCTGTTCGACGAGGATCCCGAGATCGTGGTCTGGTGGGGCTCTCCGGTCGAGTGTGCCTCTGCCTTCGCACGCCTTCGCCATGAGGGGGTCCTCACCTCAGGGGCGGAGGAGGCTGCCCGGTCGATCCTCACGGTGCTGCGGGATGCCTGGTACGAGGTTCAGCCAGGCGATGGCCTGCGGGCACAAGCGCTCCGCCTTCTCAGGCTGCATCCGCTGCGGGCTGCTGACTCCCTCCAGCTCGCCGCGGGGCTGGAATGGGCGGGAGTGCCGCCCGCGGGGGAGTTCGTGACGTTCGACGAGCGCCTGAAAGCGGCGGCGCGGTTGGAGGGGTTCACCACGCTCTGAGCCGGTCGGGCCAGCGTGTGGAGCGGCGGCGCGGCCGTGGCGCAGGGAGGCCGGCCAGCCCGCCCTGCCGTACCTGCGGCGTCCAGCAAGGTGGTGCGGCGGACAGGCAGATCAGTGCTTCATCAGGAAGTCCAGCAGCACCGCCGCCATCACTCGGGCGCCGACGATTATCGACTGCTCGTCGGCGACGAAGTCGGGACTGTGGGGCAGGCCGACGTATCCAAGCTCGCTGTTCGACACGCCCAGCCAGTACATCGCGCCCGGGATATGCTGCTGATAGTGGGCGAAGTCCTCGCTGAAGTACGGCGTTACCTGATTGACCTCGAGCAGTCCCTCCGGCCCGACGACGGCTCGAATCGTCTCGAGCGTGCTGCGTACGAGTTCTGGGTCGTTGACCATGTCGGGGAGAGACTGCTCCTGGTAGCTGAACTCGTATGAGATCCGGTCGTGGCGGAGCGCGGCGAGCCGCTCGTCGATCCCTGCTCTTGCGCGGGCGCGGGCTTCGACGCTCCCGGCCCGCACCAAGCCCGTTATCACGCACTCGCCGCTCTCGCGGCCCGGCCGGGGCCGAGAAACCATAGCCGCAACAAAGTCGCTCGGGGCGACGTCGGGACCGGTGCTGACGGCGCTGATGGCGCCGGCGTAGGAGCGCGCGGCATCACTCAGGTTGCCCTCGCCGCGAAGCGTCACGGTGACCCGGTCGAGGCCGGGGAGCGCCAGCCCTTCGACGCTTCCGATCTGCCCGACCTCGAGTGGGGCGGAGTGGACCGCGAAGATCGCCTCGGGCGCGGGGTCCTCCAGCACGCCCTCCTCGATCATCGCGGCCGCGCCCTGCACGTTCTCTTCAGCGGGCTGAAAGATGAACTTGACTGTCCCCGGCAGGTCATCTCGGATCGCTGCAAGTGCCTCGGCGATAGCGAGCGCGACGGTCGTGTGGATGTCATGGCCGCAGATGTGGCGGACGCCCGGGGTCTCCGAAGCGAAGGGCACAGGATCCGGCGCGCTGGAGTGGACCGCGTCCATGTCGGCGCGGTAGGCAACGACCGGCCCCGGCACCCCGCCGCGCAGAATGCCCACGACGCCGTGCCCACCGATCCCGGTCTGGACCTCGAGACCGAGCGAGCGCAGTCGGGCCGCGACGATCCCGGCGGTGCGCTCCTCCTGACCCGAGACCTCCGGGTGCCTGTGAATATCTCGACGCAATTCGATCAGATCCGCCCGCACGCTCGCGAGGCGGTGATCGATCCGGTCGATGAGCATCTGGTCTTGCGCGTACGCTGCGGGACCGCTAACGGCAAGGACGAGGACGGCGAGGAGGCCGATCCTCGGCGCGCAGTGTGTGTTGCGCATCGTCGTCTCCGGTTGCTCTAAGTCGTCTTGGCTGGCACGGCCGGCCGGTGGGACACTACGGCTGGCTGTGGTGACCGGTTTCGCGGGCCTTGTTTCTCCCTCGCGCCGTGTGCGTGCTCTGCGCTTAGGCGATTCTATTCGTTGACACCTGCGCGCCCGCGCAACTCCCCCACCGCCTTCACGCGAATGCGCGTCGCGTTGCCGGGGAGGTAGGTCAGCGGCACCTCCTCGACCTCGACCACCTCGACGCTTCCGGGCTCGGCGCCCGCCTCCACGGCCCGGGCGGTCGCCTCCTGTTTGGCCGCCGCCAGCGCCTCGAAACGGCTCACCTGCTCCAGCGAATACACCTTCTCGACCTCGCCGCCTACCTGGGCGATGGCGGCGCCGATGGCGTTGGCCACCTCGGCGTGCTCGGGCCGCAGGACCTCGGACGCGCCGGCCAGGCGGTCGGCCAGCAGCACGCTGCCGCCACCCACCAGCACGAGCGGCAGCGGATCGGCGGTCAGCTTCACGCGGTCCACGGCATCCTCCACGCGCCGCCGCACCTCGGCAAGCCCGCGTTCCACGAGTTCCGCATCCAGGGTCCGGGCGCGCGCCGGGTCGCCGATCTCGGCGCGGCCAGCCGCGACCGCCAGGTCGCTGGCCGTCACGGTCTCACCGCCGAACACGATCGCTTCCTCCGTGATCCGGGCGCCCACGCTGGACGGGCCGACGGCCAGCGGGTCGAGTTGCACGATCGAGCCCCCACCCAGCGCCATCGAGATGAGGTCGGGCATCCGGAAGTTGGTGCGCACCTCGGCGAGCTTCACGGCCGTGGACGCCGCCCGCGGGAAGCCCTGGACCAGGATCCCGACATCGGTGCTCGTGCCGCCGACATCGACGACCACGGCGTTCTCGATCCCCGCCAGGAAGGCTGCCCCCCGCATCGAGTTCGTCGGGCCGGACGACATGGCGAGCACCGGGTAGCGAGCCGCGTAGGCGGCGTCCATCAACGTGCCGTCGTTCTGGCTGAAGAAGACGGGCACGGCGAGCCCCAGGTCGGCCAGGGCGCTGCGGATCCCGCCGACCGTCCGGTCGGCGATCCGGCTGAGCGCGGCGTTCAGGGCCGCCGCGTTCTCCCGCTCCAGCAGACCGATTCGCCCGATCTGGGACGAGAGGGTGACCGAGAGCTCCGGCCACTCCTGCCGGAGCAAGTCGGCCGCCCGCGACTCGTGGGCCGGGTTCACCGGGGAGAAGACGCCGCAGAGCGCCACCGCCTCGACCCCGTTCGCCCGCGCCTCGCGCGCAGCGTCGCGCAGGGCGGCATCATCGAAGCCGGAGATCTCCCGGCCGTCGAACTCGTGGCCACCGGGGAGCAGGTAGCCCTGTCCGCCCACCGCCGCGCGCAGCTCGGCGGGCCAGTCGCAGAAGGGTGGAAGCAGGCGCGTGGACGGGCCACAGAGGCGGAACACTGCAGTGCGTGCCAGGCCCCGACGTTCCAGGAGGGCGTTCATGAAGTGGGTCGTCCCCAGCATCACGGCCTGGATGCCGCTCTTCCGGCCCTCCGCCAGCACTCCTTCCAGCGCCCGAACGATCCCGGTCGTGACGTCCGGCGTCGTCGCGGTCTTTGTCTTCCGCACCACGCGACGCCCCGCCATGAGCACGGCGTCGGTGTTGGTGCCGCCCACGTCAACGCCGACCCGCAGCGCGTCCCTGTCCTCTTCGAGTCGGGCCGCCCGCGCCACGGCGCTGCTCATGGCTCGAGCGGCACGTAGGCCGCCTCGTAGCCGAACGCCTGCGGGCCCACCACGGCCAGCGCCTCGGGCGTTTTCAGGAGCGGGGGCGCCGGAAAGCCGAGCACGCTGACCCGGAACCCGTAGCGTAGCAGCTCGGTCGTGATCGGCTCGCCGCGCTCGGCATCCACGATGCAGATGAGGTCCGGCACGGTGACGATGACCGCGCCGTCACGGTGGGCCACCAGGTTCTCGTTCTGGAAGTCCACGACCAGCTGGGCGCCTGCATCGTCGCCCATCCCGTCGATCGTCACGCGGCCGCGCGCGAACCCTTCGGTCGTGCGCCGCTCCACATCCGCGATCTTCCCCTGAAAGAGCACGCGTCCGGGCACGGTCGCGAGGATCGCGTCGATCGGGTTCGCCTTCTCGCGCTGGGCCCGGCGGACCGCATCGCCGAGCGACTTCGCCAGCGACAGCGTGCCGGGGATCGCGGTCCGGCGGACATCCGCCGCGGACATCGGCGCGAACGCGAAGACGGGCGCGCAGCCCATCACGATGGTCACGGCCCGGGCCATCCGCTCGACCCAGGTCGGGCTCACGGCGTCTTCAATGATGGCCGTGTTCCCCTTCTCGTCGCAGACCGCGGTCGGTGTGGGCGGGATCCCGTAGATGAAGAAGGTCGTCATCTGGAGCTCCGGGAAGGCGCGGCCCATCCCATCGCCGTCCACGACCGGCAGCCGCGCCAGGGAGGCGGGGATGACGGGCTCCAGCGAGTTGCTGCCGCCGATCTCACCGGAGATGAGTGCAGTCGCCCGCTCGCCCGTGTGCTTCTCGATGGCGCGGACCGCCCGGTAGGACTCGGTGCCCCGGACTTTCTCGACGCCCACCGTCGGCGCGCCCATCCCGCCGACACAGATGACCCGGCTGTCCTCGGGCAGCTCGTCCAGTGCGAGCACTTCCACCGGGCCGTGCGCGCGCACCAGCTCGCGGGCGCGCAGCATCCCGATGTACGGGTTGCCGCCGCCGCCGGTGCCCAGGATCCCGGCGCCGATGCTGATCGATTCCAGGGCGTCCTCGTCGATCTGCCACATGTCGAAGTCCTAACAGGTGTCAACAGGTCGGAGGCAGCGATAGTCGTCCGACCGCGGCCGCACAAAGCGGTACCATGGCGTCAGGATGCAGGGTAGGGCATGTCACCGCAAGCGAATGTGGAGCGCGTAGGTATGCCCCCGGCGAGGGAGGGCAGCCCAGTGCCGCGGCAACGCGGCGACGGGCAACACCCGCCAGACCCCCTTTTCGCTCGCGGCAGACTCCTGTACGGTTGGCGAAGAACCCACACCACGTCTTCCGGGCTTTCTAAGCGAAAGGCTCGGCTTTGTGTGCTTGCTCCCTGCTGGCGTGGGGTGCAGCCGTCTTGAGCCCGCCTTCCAACGCCACGGCCCATCACCGTGTCCAACATATTGACTGACCGGAAGGGAAGGAGCGTGGGCGAATGGAAGAGATCAAGCGGGATCTCAAGTACGCACTCAGGCAGTTGGCACGGAGTCCTGGGTTCACGATCGCGGCCGTCCTCACGCTATCACTGGGTATCGGCGCCACAACCGTTGCCTTCAACCTGGTGAACGCCGTCCTCATCCGACCGCTGCCCTTCCCAGACCCGGATCGGTTGGTGACACTGTGGGAGCGGCGGGCGAGGGGACAGGAGCTGACTCTCTCATTCCCCAATTTCGAGGACTGGCGCGACCAATCGCGGAGCTTCGAGGGAATCGCCGCCATCCGATTCCCATCCCAGGTCACGGTGCTCGGCGGGGAGGAGCCCACGCGTGGCACCATCCTGCCCGTGTCCAGGGAGTTCTTCGATGTGATCGGAGTACAGCCATTTCTGGGCCGTCCCATTCTGTACGACGAGAGCCGCCAGGGGGGAGAGCGCGTCGCAGTGCTCGGACACGGTTTCTGGCAACGGAACTTCGGAGCCAATCCGGACTTGGGCTCCATCGATCTCAACATCTCCGGCGTGCCGTTCAGGGTAGTCGGTGTGATGCCGTCGGGTTTCAAGGTCCTGGAAGAGGGTGACCTTTACACACCTCTGGAGCAAGGACCCTTCCGGGTACGCGACTCGCACAACTACCGAGCCATCGGGCGCCTGCACCCAGGGATCTCCTGGCAACAGGCCGAAGGCGAGATGAACCGGATAGCAGCCGGAATCCTCCAGGCCTACCCCGGCGAGACACGCACAGTCGGCGTCAACATGCGGCCTCTGAGAAGCGACATTCTGGGAGATGTGGATCGACCGTTGCTCATACTGCTATGCGCTGCGGGGCTCCTGTTGATCCTTGCCTGCTCGAACGTAGCCAGCACTCTCCTCGCGAAAAGCACACTGCGGGAACGTGAGATGGCGATCCGTACCGCCGTCGGTGCTTCCCGCGCTCGTCTGGTACGCCAGCTGTTCACAGAGAGCTTGGTGCTGGCGGGGATCGCGGGATCCGTCGGGCTGGGCATCTCTCACGTCGCACTGGTTCTGGTTCGATCGCATGGGCCGGATCTCGTGCCGCGCCTCCAGACCGTATCCATCGATGGTCCGGTGATTCTGTTTGCCCTGGGCGCGACGCTGCTCACCTCAGTGATTTTCGGCCTGCTCCCTGGGTTCGGAGTCTCGAGCGACCCGGCCGGCACGCTGCGCAGCGGCCAGCGGGGCGACACCCACAGACGCAAGGCGTTGGCGTGGAACCTGCTGATCGGTGGCGAGGCGGCTCTTGCCGTAGTTCTGGTAGTGGCTTCCGGCCTACTGGTCAGGAGTCTCCAACAGGTCCTCTCGACGGACACGAATTTCCGCCCCGACGGAGTTCTAACCGTAGCCATGAGCTTCTCTGGCAGCAGGTACCAGTCGGCAGAAGCGCGAGTCGGCAAACTGAACGAACTGAAACGGGAACTTGAATCCCTTCCGGGCGTCACTGCCGTGGGCTTCGTGAATCATCTCCCCACGGAGAACACCGCGATGACCGGGGTCGTGTTCGCGTCCCCGATTCCTGACCTGGACGACATCGGACCCGGTGAGATCCCACCCAGCTCCGGGTGGCGCGTAGTGGACGAGGACTACTTCGCGGCGATGGGCATTCCGCTGCTCCGAGGGCGGACGTTCACGCGCGCAGACGGACCCGATAGTCCACCCGTGATCATTGTGAATGAGGCGTCGGCGAACCTGGTCTTCCCAGGAGAAGACCCGATCGGAAAGCCGGTGCAGTTCCTCCCCTTCTGGAGGGAGGTCGATTTGACCGTGGTAGGCGTCGTGGGTGAGGCACGAGATTGGAGGAGAGTACCGGGCAGCCAGCCCGAGGGATTCGTCTACTGGCCACAGAGGACTAACTACACCCGCTACCTGACAGCCGTGATACACACGGATGGCGACCCCGCCGCGCTCACGCGCCCTGCCAAGGAGCGTCTCCGTGCGGTGGCCCCGAGCGTGCCGGGGACGATTCGCACGATGAATGCCATCGTCGGCGTGAGCCTCCAAGAACAGAAGTTCACCCTGACGGTTTTGGGCAGCTTCGCGCTTCTCTCGCTGTTTCTGGCGGCGGTGGGGATCTACGGAGTGGTGAGCTACTCCGTCTCGCGCCGCAGCCGGGAGATCGGGATCCGGCTGGCCCTGGGAGCCGCGTCGAGTACTGTGCGACAGCGGATATTCTCCCGTTCTCTCGGCGTGGTCGCTGCGGGCGCCGCGATTGGCGTCGCTGGTGCTCTCCTCGCTGGAGGAGTCATGGAAAGCCTGCTCTACGGTGTGAGCTCACGCGATCTCGTTACTCTGGTAGCCGCTCCGACCGTGGTGCTCGGCGCAGCCGCCCTGGCAATCTGGATTCCGGTCCTGCGCTTTACGCGCGTCGACCTGCTGGTGACGATGCGGGCGGAGTGAGGAACCTCGACGCATCCGACAAGACCCTGCCCGACAACGTGAAGTCCTCTTGCTGAAGAAAGCCAAGCGGCTACCGTCCCAGGTATCTCATCACCGCCGGCAGCCACACGTCACGGAAGAACATGCTGACGGGGGACATCAGCAGACCGCTGTGCATCACGCCCACGTTGGCCAGGGTTACCACCACGACGTCGGTGTCCTCCAGCCAATACATGCCGGCCGTGAATCCGAGCGTTCCGCCACCGTGTCCCAGTATGGCGTAGTCCTCGTAGTAGTTCTCGGTCCTGGCGATGCCTTGCATGTACTGGCTTCGGCCCCCGCGAGGCTCCCGGGGAGGGTAGTACGTGAGCATTTCCCGGTGCGTCTCGGGCCCCAGCAGCTCACCGTCCCGCAGCGCCTGCGCCCAGCGCACGAGGTCGCTGGCCGAGGTGACGATGCCGCCGGCGGTCCACTCGGGTGAGAGGTTAGCGGACGTTGACTCGACGAGGTAGGGACGGATTTCAGGGAAGCCACGATGCACGCCGGCTACCTCCTGAAAGCCGGGCGTGGCATAGTGGTAATGGTGCACGTAGCCGCCCGGAACCTCCTCGAACGACTCGAGGAACGTGTCCTCGAGTCGGAGTGGCTTGAGGATACGTGAACGTATCTCGGCCGCCGCGTCGTTGCCCGTGACCGCTTCGATGATGAGGCCGAGGAGGGTGTAGTTGGTGTTCGAGTAGGAGTAACGCCCACCGGGCTCGTTCGTCGCGGGCAGCAGGTCGCCGGTACAGTACTCGAGGGTCTCGGTCTTGCCCCACACGTATCCCAACTCCATCTGGTCACCGCGTCCCACGCGGATCCAGTCCTCCTGAAACTCCCAGGTTGGTATACCGCTTTGGTGGTTGAGCAGCTGACGGAGCGTCGCGCTGCCGGTGTTGGGAATCGCGCGAACGATCTCAAGGTCGAGATAGTCCTGTGGCGTCTTGTCCAGGTCGAGCTTCCGTTGCTCGACGAGCTGAAGGATGACCGTAGCGACGAATGTCTTGGTGATGCTGCCCACACCGAATCGGTCATTGACCTGCACGGGAACGCGTCGGAGAACGTCGCTGTAACCGGCTGCGCCTGCCCAAGCAACAGAGTCGCCGACACCGATGGCGACGGAGATGCCCGGTATCCCCATGGCGATCCCGACAACGAGGGCCTGTTCGAGCACTCGCTCGTCGCCTGGACTTGCACTTTGAGCTAGGCTCTCCGTGACGACGCCGGTGTGTAGGAGAGTGAGCGAAAGGACAATGAAGAGCGGCGGCGTTCCTGTTATTCTCTTCATCACGACCTCCAAGTCACGAAGAAGTCGAGGCATCTCTGTGAAGCCACGGGCGATCCACTCGAGTACAGAGCCGGATTGAGTATGTGGCAAACTGGTAACCACTACGGTCTTCGCCGGTGCGTGGTTTCGGCGAATCGGCAGCACGCTGGGGCTGGCTGTCCAGGCCCCGCTGCGCCTAACTTGCGCCGACCCGCTGCCGGCGCTGCCGGTACTCGGCACGACCACCGTGGTCGACAATAGTCCTCCCGAAGCGGAACGCTTCGTCTGATCGATGCCAGGGGAACGCATCCACTCGTCGACAGCAGAAGCCGAGCACCCGAGAGCGCGGGAACCGCTCATCCTGGGCCTCGCGCTCGTCCTCTCGGTGGTCGGCGCTGTCATCGGGATGCAGATCATCACCAGCCTCGGCATCACACCGAACACGTCGATCGTGGCGGTGATCATCGCGATCCTCGTCTCCCGGATTCCGCTCCGCCTCTTCCGCTCGTTCCGCTCCATCCATCGTCAGAACTTGATCCAGACGACGATGTCGAGTGCGACGTTCGGTGCGGCGAACTCGCTGCTGGTCCCGATCGGCGTGCCCATCCTCGTCGGGCGCCCGGAGCTCGTGGTACCGATGCTCCTGGGCGCGACGGCGGGGATGCTGATCGACGTCGCGATGCTCTACTGGCTGTTCGACTCGCGTCTGTTTCCCGGCGAGTCGCCGTGGCCGATCGGGATCGCGTCCGCCGAGGCGATCCTGGCAGGCGATCGCGGCGGCCGACGCGCACGGCTGCTGGGGCTGGGGGCCTTCGCCGGGATCCTGGGCACCTCCGGCCTGTTCGGGGGGCTGCGCGCGGTCGCGGGGATCGGCGTCCTGCCGATGGCCGCGTTCGGGATCGCGTTTCTGGGCAACGTCTGGGCGCTCGCCATGTTCGGTGTGGGGCTGCTGGTGCGGGGATACGCGCCAGGCGCCTGGGGCGTCGACCTCGAGGCGCAGCTCGTGCCGCACGGGATGATGATCGGGGCCGGGATCACGGCGCTGGGCCAGGCCATCGCCATAGCAGTGCGCCGGCGCGCACATCGCCTGTCCGAGGTCGGCGATCGAGCGCCGAGATCCGTGCATCCGACCCGCAGCCCAGAGGAGGCCCGGGCCGGGCTGCTGCGAGGCACCGGCCTCTACGTGCTGGCCGGGATCGTGTTGGCCGCTGCCGGAGGACTGTGGACGGAGATGGCCGCGCCGCAGCTGCTGGCCTGGGTCGTCTTCGCCGCCGTCGCCTGCGTGGCTGCCGAGTTCATCGTCGGGCTCGCCGCGATGCAGGCCGGCTGGTTCCCCGCCTTCGCGACGGCTCTGGTCTTCCTGCTGCTCGGGCTCTTCCTCGGGTTCCCGCCGGCGGCCGCTGCTCTGATGGTGGGCTTCGTCGCCTCCGGAGGCCCTGCGTTCGCGGACGCGGGTTACGACTTCAAGACGGGATGGTACATCCGCGGGTTCGGTCACGACGCCGCCTTCGAGCTGGCGGGCCGTCGGCAGCAGCTGTTCGCCGCGCTCATTGGCCTGCTCACCGCGCTTGCCATGGTGGCGCTCTTGCACCGGGCGTACTTCGAGGCCAACCTCTTCCCACCTGTTGTTCGCGTGTACGCCGCGGCCATCAACGCCGGGATCGCGCCCGAAGCGGGCGCGAAGCTCCTGGCGTGGGCGGTTCTCGGCGCGCTGCTCCAGCTGCTGGGCGGCCCGGACCGCCAGCTCGGGATCCTCTTCGCCACGGGACTGCTCATCTTGAATCCACTCGCCGGTTGGGCTGTTCTACTCGGACTGGCAGTCCGGATCGCCTGGGCTCGCGGCAATCCGGCGGTGGAGGGCGCGCCATCCACGGTGTTCGCGGGTGGCCTCATCGCGGGCGATGCCCTCTGGAGCTTCGGCGCCTCGCTCTTCCGCTGATTCGCGGGTCGGTGACAGGAGTCCGCTCGCTTCACCGCTCGCGTGTGTGATCGGGGCGTTGGCGCCATCGGGCCCGCTCGCGAGCTACGCTCGGCGGACTCCTGCCGCCTGGCACTGTCGCTCGCGAGTTGCGTCTAGCGCCGGAGTGCGTGGGCGTGGCCGTTCATGAGGGTGCGCAGTATCATGACGCGGACTGTTACGGCGGTTTCCCTCCTGGTAGAGAGCGGTGGATGTGAATCGAGTCTGTGGCTCCACCTCTGTGCGCAGGCGGATTTCTGTTGGGCTCGCCGCCGTCGCCGCGCTCACCTGGCTCGGCTGTGACGAGGACGGTGGGCCGCGGGTCCCGGCGCGCGTCATCGTCTTCCCCTACTTCGTCATCCTGGACGAGATCGGCGCCACGGAGCAGTTCACGGCGCACGTTCAAGATGAAAGCGGCAACCTGATGGCGGGCGTGCCTGTGAAGTGGAGCAGCAGCGATATCGGTGTGGCGAGCATAGACTCGGCCACGGGCCTGGCTACGGCTCGGGGGCCCGGTATCGCAACGATCACCGCGACTGCGGGGCCGAGTTCGGGCGACGCCAGGCTCGAGGTCCATATTTACAGTGGGCCCGGTAGGGCTCCGGTGTTCGCGGTGGATGTCTCACACTGGTCGGGACACCTGAGCGGGGGCCAGGTGGCTTGCTGGCAGGAGACGGGCGTGCGTCACGTGGTGGCTGGCACTCAGGATTCGAGCATAACGGTTCAGCAGCTGGGGATGGCCGTCGACGGCGGTTTGACCGTTGACGCGTACCTGGTTCTGGAGTGGGACGGCGAGGTTGGCGCGCAGGTTCAGGCCGCGCTCTCCATTGTCGCCCCCTTTCCCGTGCAGCGCCTGTGGCTCGACTCGGAGAGACCGGCGGGCGACCGGTCGGCGGATCAGCTGGTCGCCAAGATCCAGGAAGCCGTCGACGCCTGTGGGCCGTTCCTGTGCGGCATCTATACGCGCAAGGTGTGGTGGCTGGATAACACTGACGATAGCCAGGCATTCGCCCATCTACCGCTCTGGTACGCGTACTGGAACGGGCAGCCCGACTTCGAGGATTGGCACTATCCCGCGGTCTGGTACGAGGGGCCGTTCGGCGGCTGGTCGTATCCTACCGGAAAGCAGTACGACTCGGACCAGACGGCGCCCGACCTGTGCGGGGTCAATGTCGACTACAACATCATGTACAGGGAGGACAATCGATCCGGCAGCCTCGTGGCCGTGGCCGTCCAGGATGGTGAGCAGTATCATGAGGACGCAGCACGACATGCGAAGGCCTCCGCCGAGAATATGCGCTAGGAGGGTGCTCAGCTGACATCATGAACCGCAACGGCACCACAACGCTCGGCGCGATCGCGCTCGTCGTCATCACGGGCGCCTGTGCCGGGCGGCCCGAGCCGGAGCCAGAGCCGGAGTCGCCCCCTGCGCTCGCACGCGAGTGCGAGGTCGTCTCGTTGACGGATGGCGGCGCCGACGCCGTCAACGTGGCGCTGCTGGATGAGGTCAGCCCGGCCCACGCTCCCCGACCGCGCAACGACGCGGAACGTTTGCTGTTCCGACACCTCTACGAGACGCTGATTCGCGTGGACTGTCGGGGTCGTGTCTACCCGGGCCTGGCTGCATCCTGGAGTACGGCTGACGGCGGTCACGGCTGGCGGTTCGTGTTGCGCGCGGATGCGCGCTTCTGGGACGGCGGCCCGGTCACCGCGAACGACGTGGTGTGGAGCTGGCAGAGTGACGAGCAGCGACTGGACGCTCAGGCGTTCGACTCCGTTAGCGTCGAGGATCGCCGGACTCTGAGCGTTCACTTCGAACGGGCATATCCCGAGGTTCCCCAGCTGTTCGCGGATCTGAGGTACGCCGTGATGCTCTCACAGCCTGGCCCGCGTTGGCCGCTGGGCACGGGGCCGTACCGCATTGAGAGGCCGATCGCAAGCGACGAGCCCGCACATCCCCTTATGTCTGCGACGCCGGTGTCGGATGAATCGCGGCCCCGCATCGACTTTCGCCTGGCAAGCGGGGCCGATGTGCGTGACTTGCTCGACGACGGCATCGATGTGCTGATCACGGGGGACCCGGAGGTCCTCGAGTATGTCGCCATGCGCGCGGAGTTCGTGTCCGTCCCCTTGACCTGGGACCGCACCTACGTGGTCCTTGCGCCGTCGCGCGTTAGATCCTTGCAGCGCGGCGAGCTCAGCGGCGAGGCTCTGCAACTCCCGCCTGAGATCCTCGATGCGTTCGCGCGCGATGCGGTGCGAGGAGAGGCACGCGGGCACCGGTCACCCGCCTGGTGGGAGGAACTCGCGGCGTGTGAGCCGGTCCTCGAGCGCTTGAGGGCACTCCCGCCTGCGATACCTGTCGCGCCCTACCGCCTGGGCGGCCCGCGCCGGGTCGCGTACGCGCGCGGTGACGAGGTTGCCCGCAGCCTGGCCGAGCGCATCGTAGCCCTGGCCACGCGACCGACGTCGGCGGAACAGGCAGCAGCGCTCGGCACGGTGATCCCAGGTTTACTCGGGACTGACGAGCCAACCCGCGTCGCCGCGTTGGGCGCCTACGAGTTCGAGCTCGCGTTGGCGCGCGGCAGCGAGTTCTTGCTGGTCCTCGCGCTTCCAACCAGCGCCCTCGACGACTGCTATCAGCTGCTCAACCTGGCGAAGCGCGTTCCCTGGCTCGCGGTGGGCAGACTCGCACTGTCTGCGACGATCGTGCCGCTGGTGGATACGCGGCGTCACCTCATCGCTCGTAAGGGTGCCGCCGCGATCTCGCTGGATTGGGACGGCACGCTCGTCATAAGTGGCGCCGACGCGGAGGAAGGCGGGGCACCGTGAGCTTTCGCACCCGTCTCCGGCTGGCCTTCGTCGCTGTCGTGCTGATCCCGGTGATCGCCTTCGCGCTCGCCGTGCGGAAGACGATGAGCGACCGCTTGACCGCGCAGTACCAGCGGCGTGTCGATGCGCTGGTTGCGGTAATCGAGGAAGACCTGTCTTTGGAGGGCGAGGAGATCGCTCACAAGCTGGCCATGCTCGCCCGCTTCGCGACTGAGGACAATCGCTTGCGCTTGGCCGCGCTGGGTAGCGAGGCATCGCGCCGCGCCTATCTGCTGGACTACGCCGGTGACGCGATGCAGCTGGCCGGTCTCTCGATGCTGCAGGTGCAGGACGCGGTGGGTCGCATCGTGAGCTCCGGCCACTTCAGGAACGAGTACGACCGTTTGGAGCCGGAGCTGCCGGAGTTGCTGGGGGCAACGCTGGGGGAAACCGCGCTCGTCCAGGCGCGCACGCCCGAGGCGCCGTTCCTCGCGCTTGCGCGGGTGGATTCGTTCCGCCTGGGCGGCCGGCGCTTCACGCTGGTCGGCGGCACGTCGGTGGAGCGCAGCTTTCTGGCCGGGCTGGCACGTGAGGGCGATCTCGCGATCTCGCTGGTCTATCCAGGCGGCGTGGTGACGTCGGGCGGGGATACTCCCGCCTTGGAAGCGGAAGCGGGTCGATCAGAGGCCGAGCGCGCGAGCGCCGTGGGAACGGCGCCGCAACATGTGGTCGCGGAGCTCGCTATCCCGTTCGTCGATACCGGTCGCGGCGAGCTCGTCGACTCGCGTATCATCGTCACCCAGCAACTGGATGAGTTGCGGGCGTTGCACCGTAACATTGACAGCTGGTTCCTCGTGGCCGTTGCCGTCACCGTCTTGGTCGCGTTCGTGCTGGCGGGCTGGCTCTCTTCCCGCATCAGTCGGCCACTCGTCGATCTCGCACACAAAACGTCGCAGATCGATCTGGATCGCCTCGACATCGATTTCAGCAGCACACGAAAAGACGAACTGGGCGCGCTCTCGCGGCTGCTCGGCGCTATGACCGAGCGTCTGCGCGCTGGCGCCAGCCGCCTCAAGGAAGCGGAGCGCCGCGCGACGATCGGCGAGCTGGCACGGCAAGTGAACCATGACATCAAGAACGGCCTGACACCCATCCGCAATGTGTTCCGCCACCTGAGACAGGCAGCCCACGAGGACGCCAGCGAGCTGGCTCGCGTGTTCGACGAACGGCAGGGGACGATAGACTCCAGCGTTACCTATCTGGAGAACCTCGCCTCGAACTACGCGCGGCTGTATCCGCGAATGGGCCGCCAGCCCTGCGATCTGAACGCGATCGTGACTCAGGTGGTGACCAACGCGCGGAGTGCGGGTGGCGTGGAGATTCTCGTGGAGCTCACGGATCGGTGCGTTGTGGTCAACGGTGATCCGGTGGCGCTCCGCCGCATCATCGAGAACGTGGTAGACAACGCCATCGACAGCCTCGAGTCCGGTTCCGGGACCGTCAGCGTCTCGACGGAGATCGTGGATGGTGAGGCGGATGTTCGGGTCATCCGGCTCCGCGTCACCGACAGCGGCCGCGGCATGAGCGAGGAGCAGCAGGCAAAGATCTTCGACGATTTCTACACCACCAAGAAGGACGGGACCGGTCTGGGACTGTCCATCGTCCGCCGCCTGGTGCTCGACCTGAACGGGACGATTCGCGTGGAGAGCGAGCTAGGGGAGGGAAGCCGCTTCATCATCGAGCTTCCCAGCGCTGCGCCAGCGACGGGCGCGTGAGAATAGCAAGCGGGAGGGCAGGACGAGTGACTCTGGTGCTCGTGGTTGATGACGTGCCCGGCATGGCCGAGCAGTACGCTTACGACCTGAAGCGCGTGGGTGGCTATGAAACCGTCATCGCGCCGGGCGGCGCCGAGGCTCTCGACTTGCTGTCCTCCGAGGCGATCGACTGCGTCATCCTCGATCTCGAGATGCCGGGGGTCGACGGGTTCGAGGTGCTGCGCACGTTGAAAGAACGCCGCGACCCGACCCCGGTGATCGTCTACACTGGTACCGGCAACTACGATCGCTGCGTTCAGGCGATCAAGCTCGGGGCCTACAGCTTCATCGACAAGGCCGAGTCGATGGAGCGCGTGGTCCGGGAGGTGGAGAACGCACTCGAGCGTATGAGGTTGCTCGCCGAGGTCGAGGCGCTGAGGCGGGATCTCGGCACGGAGTCCCCGCTCATCGGGTCGAGCCCGGCCATGCGCCAGCTCAGGGACGCCATCGCCCGCGTCGCGGCTATCCCGAGTCACGTGCTCATCGTCGGCGAGAGCGGCGCGGGGAAGGAGCTGGTGGCCAGGGAGCTGCATCGTCTCGGCCTCAATCCGCAGAAACCGTTCGTCGCGATCAATAGTGCCGCCTTGCCCGAGAACCTGGTGGAGAGCGAGCTGTTCGGTCACGAGCGCGGTGCTTTCACCGGCGCCAGCCGGACTCGCAAGGGCGCCTTCGAGACCGCCGCTGGCGGCACACTCTTCCTGGACGAGATCGGTGAGCTGCCGCCACCCGCCCAGGCGAAGCTGCTACGCGTGCTCGAAGAACAGCAGGTGACCCGCGTGGGCGGTGAGCGCGCCATCAGGGTCGATGCCAGGGTCGTCGCTGCCACCAACCGCGACCTGCAGAAAGAGATCGAAGCCGGGCGCTTCCGTCAGGACCTCTTCTATCGGCTCAACGTCCACGTGCTCGAGGTGCCGGCGCTCCGCGATCATCTCTCCGACCTCCCCGAGCTCGCTGAGCATCTCGTCGACGCCACCTGCGCCCGCTTCGGCGTGCGCCCCAAGAAGCTCGACTCCGGGGTGTTGGAGCTGCTCATGGCGTGCGAGTGGAGGCAGAACAACGTGCGCGAGCTGCGCAACATCATCGAGCGCATGATCATCGCCTGTGAGGACGACATCATCACGGCCGCTCATGCGCCGGCGGAGATCCGGGGCACGGCTCAACCGGCGACGCGCGGCCCGCAACCACGAACCCTTCAGGAACTCAAGGCAGAGGCCGAGCGGCAAATCATCGTCGCCGCGCTCGCGCGCAACGACTGGCACATCAGCAACACCGCCAGAGAGCTCGGGCTCGCCGACCACGCCAGCCTGCTCAAGATCATGCGCCGCCACGGGCTGAGGCGAGACTGAGCCCGTGTGTCCGACCGGACACAAAGGCCCCTCTCAGCACGTGTCCGGCCCGACACGACACGGCCGTCTCCGAGCCCTGCCGTCCGACCGGCTGACCATGTAACTCTTTTCATTGCAATCACTTATCAATTGTGACCTCCGCCGGGTCTGGGTTGGCCCTCGGCGTGCCCTTTCGCGGGTCGGGTCGCTGTGCGGGGACCGGCGCCCTGCGGGGCGCGCAAGCGAAAGGAGGCATACCATGCAGAGGGGACTGAAGTTCAGGGCGGAGGTCGTCTGGAGCGCTGCCGCGCTGGCGCTGCTCGTGTTGCTGTCGCTGGCCGGCGTCGGCTGCGGCGGGGATGAGACCTCGCAGGGCGACGTCGGTGGCCAGGCGACGCTGCCGCCGCCGTTGCCGCCGGTCGAGACCACGCTGGCGTCGGACACGCCGGGTGTCGCGAGCGAAGAGGACTTGGCGGTGGCCGAGCCGCGCGAGGTGACCTACGCGGAGGCCGAGTCGGCGTTCCTCGAGCGGCGCTACGCTGAAGCCGTCGATCTCTTCATGCTCTACAGTGAGCGTCGCGCGCAGAATCCCTGGGGCCACTACATGCTGGGCCTCTCGGCCTGGAAGTCGGGCGACAACTGGCTGGCGGAGGAAGCGTTCCAGCGCGCGCTGGACTGGAGCTGGACTCCACTCATGTGAAGAGCTGGCTCAACCTGGGGCGGGTGCTGCTGGATGAGGGGCGCGCCGACGAAGCGCTGGAGATGATCGATCAAGCACTGGCGCTTGAGCTCGAATCGAGCGTGGCGTTCAGGCTGGAGGGTCGCGCCTATCACCAGCTCGGGCTGCTGGAGGATGCGATCGACTCCTACCGTCAGGCGATCCTGATCGATGATGAGGACGTGTGGTCGATGAACAACATGGGCCTCATCTACATCGAGCAGGAGCGGTTTGACGAGGCGCTGCGGCCGCTGGCGCGAGCCGTAGAGCTATCGCCGGACGTCGCGATCTTCCACAACAACCTGGGCGTGGCGCTGGAGCAGGCCGGCCACTACCGGGCGGCGGAGGACGCGTTCCGCGCCGTCCTGGTCATCGACGACGCGTACGAGAAGGCCGAGGTCAATCTCGTGCGGGTCGAGGCTCTGGAAGAGGATCCGGATCTGCTCCCGGTAGACCTCGCGGAGCTCGCGCAGCGCTTCGCGGAAGAGGTGGAAGGGTGGCGTGAGGCGGTGGCCTGGCGGGACTGGCAGTGATTGACGACAGGCCTGCACACCCGGGCGCCAGCACCTGAGTTCGGCTGGCGCCCGGGCACCGCCGTTCCCAAGAGGCGGCTCTCTCGGAGGCTAGGACAAAGCGCTACATCATTCTCTCCTCGGCATCCTTCCGAACCAGCGCGTAGCCGACACTGTTGAAGTTGTTCTCGAATACGTATCTGAAGAGCTCTCGTGCTTCGGTCAGGTTGCCGGCGCCCTCGTGGGCCAGGCCGAGGTGGTACCTCGCGTAGATGTCGTTCGGGTTTGCCTGGTTGTAGTGATCGATCGCCGCCTGGAAATCGCCCTGCAGCAGCGCGACCAGGCCGAGCAGGTCGTGATAGGGCTCCAGCTTGCGCGGGTTCGCATCGGGTTCGAGTAGGCGAGCGTACTCTTCCGCCCTCAGTGTGGCGGTGCTGAAGTCACCTCTGCGGGCCGCCGCTAGCCCCTCCCAGTAAGCGTTTCCAGCCTGTTGCACCCTGATGAAATCCTCGTCACCCGTCTTCTGCGCTTCCGCCAGCGCTAGCTCGTTGCGCTCGCGAACGGCGCGCTCGGCGATGTCGGTCATGCCGTGATGCATGGCGATCAGAGCGATGTTGGTGAGCGCGAAGATCTTGACGCCGTTCACCTGGTCGGCGGGCGTGACGTCAGCGGCGGTTTCTACTATCCTTTGCAGCTCGTCCACGGCGCTCTGCGGGCCCCCCGCATGCACCCAGGTGAATGCCCTGTAGTTGGCATAGGTGCTCTTCTGCTGCGGTTTCGCGACCTCCAGTGCCCGATCGTAATCGCCTTGCGCCTCATCGTAGCGGCCGAGGAATGAGTTCACGTGGCCCCTCTTGAGAAGCGCGATGGAGTAGACCGCCATGTCGTTGTTCGGATCGAGCTCTGCAGCACGCCCGTACGCCTGCCGCGCGGCCTGCAGATCCTGGCCGCCCCTGTAGGCGTCTCCAAGGTTCACATGCGCCTGTGGCTCAGCCGGCCGCAGATCAACGACGTGCTGGAAGTGGCGGACCGCCGCGTCGAAGTCCTTGGGCTCGTTGAACAGATAGGAGAAGCCGAGGGTTGTGTGCGCGATCGGGAGCTGCGGGTCCAGCTCGAGGGCCTTTTTCATCTGCTCGCGGGCTTCCGCGATGCGGTCGAGTCCGGTGTACACTCCGGCCAGGGTCAGCCAGGCCCGCGGGGCTGACGGATATTTGCCTACCAGTTCTTCGGCCAACGCGAGCGCGCCGTCCACGTTGTTCTCGAAGAAGGCCATGTTGATCTCAATCAAGATCCGTTCACCCTCGCTTGCGTTCGCCGAGTGGGCCCGGGCCAGGTCCATGTACTGCTTGTATTCGGCTGCGGAGTTCGCGTTGTTGGCGACCTCCAGGTAGCCGCGCGCGAAGTCCGGGTCCGCCTCCACGGCCCTGAGGAACGCCAGTTTCGCCTCCAGGCCTCGACCGTTGTCGGCCAGTTGCTGACCCTCCCTGAAGTGAGCCAGCGCCGCATCCATGGAAGTCGTGACGGGGATCCCGGACAGCGCGGCGGCTGCGATGGTCTCAGCCTGTTCCTCCTGGCGCTCCTGCGGAGCACAGGCTGCCAGGCCGAGTAGCATCAGCAGACCAGTGGTTCCAAGAGCTCGCATGCTCATACTCTCACCGCCTTGTTGGGGAAGTAGGTGATCGGGGCGGATGCTGCCACCTCGAGCTGTAGGTTGAAATGGCTCACTGTATATATATGTATAGACTGTCGGAGGCCGCGAATGGTTTCACCCGCAGGTCGCATCCCGATCGCCTCGCGCAGGAAGATCTGCTTGACCGTCGGACGCTCGTTTGATCTCGCTGGCTCATCGTCGGTGTCCTGGCTCTGAGGCGTCGACACGGTTGGCTGAGAGATGCCGGGCTTCTGGCACCTGGCCGATAGATATCCCTACGAGCGCGGCTTGGGATGGGTGTCGGAACCGATGTCGAGGCCAAGCCTGCGCGCGCGCGGCCCTAGAAGGGCAGCAATGACCAGGATAAACCCGCTGCCAAGGAACGTACCGCCGACAGCGCCCGCCACGAGCGCTATGGCTAGCCCCTCTCCCACGGTGCCGAACGCTCCCAGCGCCCAGTAGTCCACCAGTGCCACACCGAGGCAAGCGGCCGGGATGAGTCTCCAGGCTGGAACCGGGCGCCTTCCGTATTGGGCAAGCCAAAGCCATCGCGAGGAGCGCAGCAGCCAGCGAGAGGAAGCCGAGCCCGACTTTGGAGAGCAGGCCCACCACCACAAGTATAATGAACAGACCGAGCAGCGCAGCAACGAGACGTTTCACGTATGACAAGTCAACCTCCGGGTGAGTGACGGGGGCAACGCCCAGTTTGGGGATGGGAATCCCGTGTCTGCAAGAGCCTGGCAGGTAGCGACGGCATCGCAAGCACCGCATCCTCATGCGGCGCAGTCAACCTTCCCGACCGTAGGCCTGTCCAAGCTGCGGTGCAGGTGGTCGGCGCTGGGACGTGGCTGTCCCGGATCCGAACAGGTGACCGGTTGGGCCTGGCGCCTGAAGACTGCGCAATTCACTTCTGGACAATGAGTTAGCACCTTCGGGTGGTTGGCCCAGTTCTTGAACCCATTGGCAACGGCGCCATCCGGTATCGAACCCGTAGAGTGAGGTGGGAGATGTCGCTCACGGATATCCGATATGCGGCACGCGGTCTTCGTAGGGATCTCGGTTTCACCGCCATCGTCGTCCTCACGCTCGGGCTCGGAGTGGGGGCAAACACGGCGATCTTCAGCGTCGTGAGCGGCGTCTTGCTGGAGCCGCTTCCCTTCGAGGATCCCGACGGACTGGTCACGGTCTGGGAGCACAACAGGCAGTACCGGAACACGATGGGCCAGGTCTCTCCGCCGAACTTCGCGGACTGGCGTGAACAGAGCACCGTCTTTGCCGCGATGGGTGCGGCGCACTGGGCGAGCGTGGCGCTCGCTCGAGAGGAGGGGGCGACGCGGGTCGTTGCCGCGGTGGTGACGCCCGACATGTTCTCGACGGTGCTCCGGGCACGACCTCTGGTCGGTCGCGTGTTCGCATCTGCAGACGGTACACCCGAGTCCGAGTTAGCTGTGATCTTGAGCTACGAGCTATGGATGCGGGAGTTCGGGGGCGCTGCGGATCTCGTAGGCAGTACACTCACGATCGCCGGACACAGCTTTCTCGTCGTGGGCATCATGCCCGCAGGATTCCGCGTGCCTGTATACCCGGACGCGGAGCTGTGGATACCGCTGAGATGGGATCCCTCTTCGGAGGACAGAAGCTCGCACTTCTTGCGCGTGGTCGCTCGGTTGAAGCCGACGGTGACGGTCGAACAGGCGCGTGCCGAGATGGGAACGATCATGTCCCGTCTAGAGCGCGAGTATCCAGAGCACAACGCCGACACAGGGGTCAATGTCGTTCCGCTGAAGCGCTATGTGGTCGGCGACGTAGAGCGGGCGCTCTTCGTTCTACTGGGGGCCGTGGGATTCGTGCTTCTCATCGCCTGCGCCAACGTGGCTGGCCTGCTGCTCGCTCGGACCTCGGTGAGGGAACGGGAGCTCGGCGTGCGAGCTGCGCTGGGTGCCGGCCGTTGCCGGTTGGTGGAGCAGGTGGTAACGGAGGGGATGTTGCTGGCCGTGCTCGGTGGCGGTGCGGGCCTGCTGCTGGCTTTCTGGGGAGTCGAGCTGCTGCTGGCTCTGGCTCCAGGAGAGATACCGCGACTCGGCGCGATCGGCATCGATGGGCGGGTGCTCGCCTTCACACTCGCGGTCACGGTCCTGACAGGCGTGGTCGTGGGGGTCATGCCGGCGATTCGCAGTTCCCGTCCCCAGGTGCTCGAGGCTCTGAAGACGGGTGGCGTCGGCCGCGGCGCGGGTCGGGAAGGTCTCAGCGCCCGGCGGGCCCTGGTGATAGCGCAGGTGGCGACGGCGCTGGTGCTGGTCGGCGGAGCGGTGCTGCTGGTCAGAAGCTTCGCGGCACTGGTTGCGGAAGATGTCGGGTTCGAGTCGGCGGGTCTCGTCACAGCGCGGATCAGCTTGGCCGGTCGCTATCCCGATGCCGCCGGACGTGCGGTCTTTGTTGATGGACTGCTCGACCGCTTGAACTGGCACGGTGAGGCCCAGTCGGTCGCCGCCAGCACGAGCGTTCCGTTCGGGGGTTGGGAAGTGAACCAGAGCTTCGAGATTCTGGGGCGGCCCGCACCGCCACCGAATCAGGAACCAGACGCTCGAATCATCAGCGCAACGCCCTCGTACTTCCAAGCGATGGGCATCCCCGTCGTCAGGGGCCGCGACTTCAGCGAGCGTGACGGTCCAAGTGCGCCCCGCGTCGCCATCATCAACGAGGCGGCCGCGCGACAGTGCTGGCCGGGCGAAGACCCGATCGGCCAGCGCCTTCGCGTGCCGCCGGATGACCCCGAGGTTGGGGTCGAGATCGTCGGGCTCGTGGGTGACGTGCGCTTCTATGCTCTTGACCGTGAACCCACAGCCGAGATCTACTACCCGTACCGCCAGGTGCCCGGGTACGCCGTGAACATTGTTGCCAGGGTCCCTGAAGACCCCGCGAGGTTTATCCGGGTCATTCGCGACATCGTTCGGGACCTGGACCCCAGCATCCCGGTCTATTCAGCCGCCAGGTTCGGGCAGCTGATCGGCCGGACGGCGGCCTCCGAGCGGTTCTACATGATCGTGCTGGGGATCTTCGCGGCAGTCGCTGCCATGTTGGCCGCGGTCGGCATCTACGGCGTCTTATCGTACAGCATCGCGCGGCGATCGAACGAGATCGGAGTGCGCGTGGCTCTCGGGGCGAGTCCCCGTGATGTGCTCACCACTGTGATTGGAGACGGATGCCGGCTGGCTGCCTTCGGGCTCGTGCTGGGACTGGTTGGCTGGCTGGCATTGAGCCGTGCCCTGACACCGCTGTTGCATGAGATTGACGCGACCGATCCGCTCACCCTCTTGACCACGGCGCTAATGATCGTCGCCGTCACCTTTCTGGCCAGCTACCTGCCGGCCCGACGGGCGACGCGAGTGGATCCGATGGTTGCGCTGCGGGTTGAATAAGCGCGATGCTGGCGTCGTGGGAGTGATCTCTCGGCGCTGCCCGTCCGGCTTAGGCGACCGAGATGATCCGCTCGACGGACTCGCGTAGCGCGGCTTCCGTCTTGCCAATCTCTGTGGCGTCGGCCCTCGTCTTGTGCGCGCACAGCTGACGTGCGAGCCCGATGAAGCGGTGGATCTCGGTGCGAAGAGCCCTGTTCCTCCGCTTGTACAGCAAATGGCCGGTCAGCCGCCAGGTCCCTATGTAGATCATCAGGGTGCCGAGGGCGATAACGGGAACATGAAAAGGGGAAGCGTCCAGAGCCCAGAACTCCACGATAACGATCAGGGCGCCGCCCAGGGCCAGGAGCCTGTCGAGCGCAGCGGGCCAACGCAGAAGCGACATCATCATCTCTTCCCCTATCTGTTGCGATCTACAACCAGCGCTTGGCAGGCCTTCGGTGTGGTCGGGGTGATCCTGTGGTGCGGGCCGCAGGTCACACCGCGAATCGACGGAGGTATCCTATAAGTTATCTACGCTCCACGTACCCCGACAGTCGCCCTCCGCTAGATGGCTGTCCCTCCGAGAGTTCCCCGTCGATGATCGCTGCGAGCTCCTCGGCCTGGCGCCAGGCCATCTCGATCTCTGCGCTCTCGCGGGCAAGCTGGCGGCGCTCGGCGTTTTCGTTGACGGAGATCTCGAGCGCCAGTGAACCCGCGCGTTTCAGACCGGAGAGCGAGAGGCGCTCGGCGGCGAGCTTCTGGATCAGCTGCTGCGGTGAACCCGCCGCCTCGATCATGCGGGCGGCTGCGTCGATCTCCGCCGGGGACGCGCCCTCGACGTTCTGATAGGCCAGGGCACGGCGAAGCACACGCTCTGCCACAGGCCCGTCCAAGCGATGCACCTTGTCGAAGTCCCACGGGTCGCAGCGTGCGCACGGTATCCCGATCGCCAGCTGGCCGCCCTCAGCGGAGAGGAGGATCAGGAACTTCGACTTGTAGAAGAAGAGCTTGATGAGCACGCTGCGGCACGCAGGACAGGGGGCCCGGCCACGCCAGGCGGTGTTGCCGAACCTGCGCCAGCGGGTGACGTTCGCGTACAGGTCGTCGTCGAGATGGAAGTCGCCGGTGATACCGGCGAGACCCAGGTTGGACCCGACGCAGGAGAGGGCGGCGTAGGTCGCCACCCCCACCTTCGACAGTCGACTCTGGTAGCGGACGCGACGGGACCGCAGCTCGCGGCCGTACCGCCACCAGGCTTCCTCTGGCAGTTCCGTCTTGCCCACCTGGACGAGCTCGAGTCCCTCGGCGTCGAGCAACGCGACGTTTTCCGTCTGGTAGAGGAGGCGGGCGCGTGAGGCGGCGCGCTCGAGCACGGGTAACGCCGGCTGGCGATCCTCCAGCAACCACAGGTTCCAACCGTGACAGCGGCCACAGACCGTCCAGGCGCGACCCCGCTCCGGGTCGAAGGCAAGGCGTCTGGGGGCCCGTTGTCGCTCGAACTCGCCCTGGTGAGTCAGGGACTGGCCGCAGAAGTAGCAATGCCGAAGCATGGCTTGCTCAAGATCGGCGGTTGGTTCGTGCGGGGCAAGCAGGCCTGCGTGTCATGAGAACGCGCGGCGCGTAGCGGATGTCGCTGAACATGAATCCCCTCTTGTCGGTCATCGAGAGCTGCGGACCTCGATATTCCAGCGGTGGCAAGCACCGTACCAGATACAGGCGTCCGTCAGCTCGATGCATCGACATTTCTGCGTGGGTGGCGGCCGGCTGCTGTCCGGTGTTGGGACGGCCCGGTCCCGGAACCGAACGCCTCAGACCGGCTCTTTCAGGTCGAAACGGCCGCCTCTTGCGGTCCGTACTGTCGGAGGACAGATCCCGCATTGACGCGATGAGTCGCCGAGGCTCTTCGGGGCATCGAGCTGAATCACCCGACCGTGTTCAACCATGAACAGCACAGACGACAAGCTGAGCCAGCGGCAGACCGCAGATCAGGTTGAGTCCGGGCGGTCAGGGCACTGGCTGACGCGCACGTGGCCGGCACTCGTCTTCCTCGTGCTCGTCTCGATCGCCTACAATTGGGACTACCTGCGCGGCGGCTTCCAGGCGGACGACCTCGTCTTTCTGGGTCTGATGAAGCAGGACCCGCTGCAGCACTCGCGCTGGCTGGGCATGTGGGCGGCCGATCAGGTACCCGCCTTGACGAATCTCTGGTGGTTCGAGGGGGAGGGCGTAAAGGCGTTCTTTCGGCCGCTGCCGAGCCTAGTCTTCGAGGGGTCAGTCCGCGTGCTCGGCGAGTGGGCCTTCCCGCTGCACCTGCTGTCCCTCCTCGTGCACGGCCTGGTGGCGGGCACGCTGTTCCTGCTGGTGCGCCGACTCACCGGCAGGCCATGGCTCGCGTTACTTGCCGGCATCTTCTTTCTCTCCTGCGAGGACCACTCGATGGGTGTCGGCTTCATCTCGATGGTGACCGACCTGCTGTGCGTGCTGTTCATCAACCTCGCCCTGCTGGCGCACGCCGCATGGCTGGAGGAGCGAAGAGCGTGGCTGCTCGCGGCCTCACTGGCAGCACTGGTGCCTGCCTTGCTTTCCAAGGAGAGCGCTGTTGTCGCCCCACTGGGCATCGCGCTCATGACTCTGCTGCTTCCCGCCGGGCGCGAGGCAGAGCTTGACTGGGGCAGGGCCGCGCTTCGGAAACGCGTGAGAACGTTTTTGAAGGACTGGTCCTCGTGGGTACCGGCTTTGCTCGTGATAGTCGCATACCTGGCGCTCTACCGAGCTCTGGGCTTCGGCGGTCTGAGCAGCGGCATGTACATCGATCCGTTCGCTAGTCCTGTGCGCTACCTGGGCCACCTGGTGATTCACCTGCCCACCATGTGGCTCGCGACGCTCACGCCGATACCGCCGAGCTTGCCGTGGTTCATGTCGGGGCTCAGTGTGCCATTCGCCGTGGCCGGGCTCGTCCTGTTCATCGTCTGGCTGGCCGCGCTACGGCCACTGCGGAGGAGCGGGCTGGTGCTGTGGGCGATGGCGCTCTACATCCTGGCCTTGCTGCCACAGATGGCCACGGACGCCAGCGAGCGTGCTCTGTATTTCCCGGCTGTCGCCGCCAGCATCGTTCTGGCGATCTTGCTCGTACAGATCGGCTTCATCGCACGGCGTCTCGCGCCGGACCGCCCGCCCGCGCCGCGCCTCGCCCGTATCGCCGGCTGGTGGGCCCTGGTGTGCGTGCTGGTCCCGGGTGCTCTGCTGTCCGCGGGCTATCCCTTCGTCTACCTGAAGAGCTTGAGCAGGCCCGAGACGGACGCCCTCACGACACTGCCCTACATCGAGGAGCGCGATCCTGGCCACGTGCTCATCCTCAATACACCTGGGTGCTTCCACACCTTCTATCTGCAACCCGCGATCGAGTACGGATTGGGTTATCCGGTGGATGTGCACGTCCTTTCCTCCATGAATGGTGTGCTGAGCGTCGAGCGCCTCGACGAGACGGACTTCGTGCTTCACGCCGATCGACCCGGCTGGCTGACCAACCCGTTCGCCGCCGTGCTGCGCTCGCCAGGACCAGCCAGGCAGGGCAAGGTGTACGAGGAAGACCTCTTCACGGCGACGCTGCTGACGATGACCAGGGATCGGCGCGACGTGCGTGCTGTGCGCTTCCACGTGCGCATGCCCCTGTCCGACCCATCGCTGCTGGTTCTGATGTGGGACGGCGAGGCTTTTCGGCCGCTCGACCTGACTTCTATGCCTGCAGGAGAGAAGGTCAAGCTCGCGGACACCTCGGACGTGTGGGCGAGCATGATGTGACGGACGGTGATAGGAAACGGGTAGGGCCGGTCCCCACCTGACGCTGATGCCCGTTGTCGCTGTCGCATCGCTTCGTCGCGTGGTTTATCATGCTCATGCCGGTAATCTGTTGCTCGGTCGCACGTCCGTTGTGTCGCGCGCGCAGGCCGTAGCCTGTAGAGATGAACAGCGGCAGCACGGGCAGCGCAGTCCCCAGAGGGATTCTCGCGCATTGTGGCGGCCACCTGCGGTTCCGAGGTTGAGAACCCGGGAGGTGCATCATGCTTTCCTGGATCGTAGCTGGTCTTCTGGCTCTCCTCGTGTTGGCGCCGTCGGATGCCATCCAGCAAGAGCCGCCAATCACCGCGATAAAGGACGTGCGGATCTTTGATGGCGATACTGTGATTCCAAGAGGGGCCGTGGTGTTCAGGGATGGCACGATAGTGGATGTCGGTACGGATGTCACCATCCCGAGCGGCGCTGAGGTTGTCGACGGCACGCATCAGACCGTTCTGCCAGGCCTGATCGACGCGCATGTCCACGTGCTCTATGCGCAGGTCTTGAGACAGTTCGCGGTCTTCGGGATTACCACCGTCGTCGACATGCACATGGACGTGGCGGTGATGCAGGAGATCAAGAGCCGGCAAGCCGAAAGGGAGCCTACTGACGTGGCGTCCCTCGTATCCGCCGGCACGCTGGTGACGGTGCCGGGCGGGCATGGGACCGAATACGGGCTGTCCATTCCGACAATCACCGGTCCTGACGAGGCGCAGTCTTTCGTCGATGCGCGGATCGCCGACGGATCTGACTTCATCAAGATCATCTACGACGACGGAGCCGCGTTGTCGAACGAGTTTCCTACGCTGGACAAGGCGACACTCACAGCTGTGATCGAGGCGGCGCACCGCCGGGGCAAGTTGGCGGTGGTGCATATCATGAGCCTGCGCGAGGCTCGCGAGGCCATCGAGGCCGGTGCCGATGGCCTCGCACACCTCTTCTGCGATGATGCATACGATGAGGAGTTCGGCAGACTGGCGGCCCGGCACGATGTATTTGTGATTCCCACGTTGACCGTTTTACAGATCATCAGTGGCACGTTCGATCCGGCAGCGATCTTGGATGATTCCGTTTTGTTGCCCTATCTCAGGCCAACGGATTTCGACCAACTGCGAGTACCATTTCCGAAGACGACAGGAAGGGCAGGGTATGAGGCTGCCGAGCGAGCGGTGCGACAGCTCAAGGCAGCAGGTGTGCCACTGCTGGCGGGCACCGACGCGGTAATCGGTGTCAGCCTGCACCACGAACTCGCATCTCTGGTCGAGGCGGGCCTTTCGCCTGTCGAGGCGCTGATCGCGGCGACATCGGCCCCGGCAACAGCGTTCGACCTCGCCGATCGTGGTCGGATCCGACCCGGGCTGAGGGCAGACCTCGTGCTGGTCAGAGGGGATCCCACGGAGGACATCCGGGCAACTCGCGACATTGTGGGAGTTTGGAAGAATGGCGTGAGAGTAGACCGGGAGGCGTATCGTCGATCTGTACAGGAGCACATAGCGGTCGTGGAACGCCAGAGGCATGCGCGCCCACCGGAGGGGTCGGAATCAGGCCTGATCAGCGACTTTGAGGGTGGTGAGATCTCAGCCAGTTTCGGTTTCGGCTGGTCGATTTCGACGGACGCCATGATCGGCGGTAGGTCCACAGCCGCATTCGAGTGGACCGAGGGAGGCGCGCAGGGAAGCGCGGGCTCGATGCTGATCAGCGGGACCGTGCCGGAAGGCGGTCCGTTTGCCTGGGCGGGAGCGATGTTCTATCCCGGACCCAGGCCTATGTCGCCTGCAAACCTGTCAGCGAGAGAGGGCATCAGCTTCTGGGCGAAAGGGGATGGTAAGCGCTACTCGGTCATGATGTTCGCGCAGAGCCTCGGCTACCGACCAGCCATCCAGTATTTCGTCGCCGAGCAGGAGTGGACCCAATACACGTTTCGATTCGAACAATTCGGTATCGATGGCCATGACCTCACAGGCGTGTTCATCGGTGGCGGCCCGGAGCAAGGCGACTTCGTGCTCCAGATCGATGACGTCAGACTGGAATAGTCCAGGCAGGTCGAGAACCGCCGCATTGCAAAGTCGGCCTCGCAGCGATTCTCAGACGGCGCCATAACCCGAAACCCCGGAAATTGGGGAACCGTACGGGGGGATGAGGTAGCCCCTACGTCAGGACAGGCGGTTCCCCATGGATCATCTCTGGAAAGACCTGCGTCTCAGCCTCAGGCTGTTCGCCCGCAACCCCGGCCTCGCGTTCTTCGCCGCTCTCGCCATCGCGCTGGGCATCGGGTCCACTACGACCATGTTCAGCATCTCTCATGGGTTGCTGCGAGACCTGCCATTCGACCAGGCAGAGCGTCTGGTCTATCTGACCCGCGACAGACCCGCCGAGAGCCAGTTCGATCTGGGGCTCACGGATCGCGAGATCGCGGAATGGCGGGAGCAGCAGACGACGCTGGCAGGCCTGGCGGGTTTCGCTTGGTCGCTGTCGACGGATCTGAACTTCAGCGGCCCGGAAGGGCGTCCGGAACGCGTCTCGGGTGCGCAGGTCACCGCGAACGCGTTCGAGCTCCTGCGCGTGAGGCCGGCCATCGGACGGGCGTTCCTGGACGCGGAAGAAGCCGTCGGCTCGCAGCCGGTGATCATCCTGGGCCACGCACTGTGGGTGGTTCGATACGGGGGCGATCCGGGCATCATCGGCAGGACGATCCGGGTCAACGGCCGGCAGCATACTGTGGTGGGTGTCATGCCTGAAGGCTTTCGCTTCCCCTACGAAGAGGATGCGTGGATCCCGCTGCAGCTGGATCCTGCGAGCGTAAAGGGAGGGGAGGACCGTTACATCCACGGTTTCGGGCGGCTGACAGACGGGGTATCGCTTGACGAAGCGCGGGCCGAGTTCGCGACGCTCGCCGGACGACTCGAGCTGGCTTATCCCGAGCTCTACACGGGAGTCAGCACTCGGGTCATAGCCTATAAGGAACACATAGTAGGGAGGGAAGCTGCCATCCTGATGAGCGTCATGGTGGCCGTCGTCTTCACCGTCCTGCTCGTTGCCTGTGCGAACGTGGCGAACCTCCTGCTTGCCCGCGCCGCAGTGCGCAGCCGGGAAGTGGCGGTACGCAGCGCGCTGGGGGCGAGCCGGATCCGGCTGGTCGGTCAGATGCTGGTCGAGGCCCTGATCATCTCCACGCTGGGAGGGATGCTGGGGGTCGGGCTGGCTCAGCTCGGGGTTCTCTGCTTCAATGCCGCGCTCGCCGACGTGATCCCCTTCTTCTGGATGGTGGTGCGGATCGACCCGACGGTGCTCGTCTTCTCTCTCGGCCTAGTCCTTTTGGCCACCGTGATGGCGGGTACGGGACCGGCCCTCAAGGCCACGGGCGTGAACGTGAACGAGGTGCTCAAGGATGCGTCCTGGGGCTCGTCCAGCCTGCGGCTGAGCCGTGTCAGCCGCAGCCTGGTCGTGGCTGAGGTCGCCCTATCCTGCGCGTTGCTCACGGTGGCGGGGCTCATGGCGAAGGGCGTCTTGGTGCAAACGGGTGACGACCTCGACTTCGCGACGGAAGACGTGTTCACCGCGGGGGTCGAGCCCCGGTCGGAGGACTACCCGGAGCGGAGCGACTATGAGGCGTTCTACGACGAGCTGCTGGCCCGTCTCGAGCGCCTGCCTGGCGTGCGGGGCGCGGCCATCGCCTCGACGCTTCCGGGGCTGAACGCCTTGCGGCGGCAAATTGAATTGGAGGGTGTGGCCTACGACCGTGATCAGGATATGCGGCCTGCTCGATTCGCCATCGTCAGCCCGGGGTATTTCCACGCTCTCGGCGTCGGGTTGATCGAGGGGCGAGGATTCAGTGCGAGCGATGATGCCGGTGCTCAGCCTGTCGCGATCGTCAACCAGAGATTCGCCAACCGCTTCTTTCCCGATGAGAGCCCCCTGGGGCAACGCATCCGTTACAGGTCGTTGAATTCGCAGAGCGACTGGGTGACCATCGTCGGCGTCGCACCGAACCTCGGGATGCGGGGCCGCGTGGAAGAGGGATCGGAGGGCTTCTACGTCCCCTATCCCCAGCATCCGCGCCGCTACATGAGCGTCCTGTTGCGGGCGGAGGGCGATGTCATGGCTCTCACTCCCGCGGTTCGTGCGGAGGTGGCGGCCATAGATCCCAACCTCCCGATCTACGAGGTGAGCTCGCTGGCGCGCAGAATCTCCCAAGACACGATCGATGAGCGGACGTTCGCTACCCTGTTCGTCGTCTTCGGTCTGAGCGGCCTGCTGCTGGCCGCCGTGGGTCTCTACGGCGTGCTGGCGTTCGCCGTGCGCCGCCGGACCAGGGAGATCGGCATCCGGATGGCGTTGGGTGCCGATGCCAGCAGCGTCCTCTGGCTGAGCTGGAAGGGCGGCCTCGCGCAGGTTCTTATCGGTCTGGGCCTAGGGATAGCCCTCGCCGCCATCGTGTCGCCGGCGCTGGGGGAGTTGCTCTTCCACACCAGCCCCTGGGACTGGACGGTCTACTCGTTGATCGCGCTGGTGCTGGCGGTCACCGGTAGCGTGGCGTCTGTCGTGCCCGCGGGCGTTGCGAGCGGCGCGAGGCCGCCATATATTGGACTCCCATATACGCCATTGGCATATAGGAGGCCGATCTTGTTCAGCTCCCAACTCAAGAAGGGCAGCGTCGAGCTGCTCGTTCTCTCCATCCTCGACGAAGAACCGCGCCACGGCTACGAGATCTTCAAGCTGATCGAACTGCGCTCCCAGGGGCGGCTGCAATTCAACGTCTCGTCACTCTATCCCGTCCTCTGCCGCATGGAGAAAAGGGGATGGATCAAGGGCCGCTGGGTGGAGAAGGTCGGTCAGCGGCGGCGGCGCTACTACCGGCTGACGCCGGACGGCCAGCGGGCGCTGGCCGCGGCGCAGGAGACGTGGGTGCAGTTCGCCGCGGCTGTCAACCAGGTGATCGGGCTGAGCCATGCGTGACTGGAAGCGATACGTGAGGGAGCGGCTGCCGCTGCCCGAGACGAGAGGCGGCAGCGACGATTCGATCATCGAGGAGTTGGCGGGACAGTTCGAGGATCTATACCTGGAGGCCTTGGAGCGGGGCGCCTCCGAGGACGAGGCCGAAGCCTACGCGATTGAAGAAATGGGCGATTGCGGCCCGCTGGCCGAGGAGATCGTCCGTGCGGGCGATGTCCAAACGGTGTCCGGCGCCGAGCGCTGGTTGGAGCGGACCGAGCAGCGGGCGCAGGCGCGCGGCGGCGGCTGGGCCTGGCTGGCCGATATCGAGCGGGATCTTCGCTTCTCGCTGCGCACGCTGCGTAAGAGCCCCGGCTTCACGCTGGTGGCGCTGTTGACGCTGGCGCTGGGCATCGGCGCGGTGACGACGATCTTCAGCCTGATCAACGGCGTGCTGCTGAAGCCGCTTCCGTACGCTGACTCCGGCGAGCTGGTCTACATGTGGGAGAAGCTGGCGTCGTTCGAGAACGCGATGGTGACCTATCCGAATTTCCTCGACTGGCGCGAGCGGAACCGTGCGTTCGAGGACCTGGCCGCCTTCAACGACGGCAGCATCAATCTCACCGGCATAGGCGATCCGGTGGAACTCGATGTGGTCCGCGTGTCCGCCTCGATGTTCCCGATCCTGCGGACGCAGCCGCTGCTGGGTCGCACGTTCGTGCCCGAGGAAGACAAGCTGGCCGGCGAGCGGGTCGTGGTACTGACTTACGGTTTCTGGCAGGATCGGTTCGGCGGCGACTCGCAGGTCCTCGGTCGCACGCTGACGCTCGACGGCAACCCCTACACGGTCATCGGCGTGATGCCCCGCGACTTCGAGTTTCCTGTTCGGGGAGACCTGGAGCGCATCGAAGTCTTCGTGGCCATCGAGCAGTTCGCCGAGGACTGGTGGATCGACAACCGCGAAGCCCACCCGGGTATCGCGGTGATCGGGCGGCTGGCGCCGGGGGTGACACTGGAGCGTGCCCGCCAGGACATGGAACGGGTCGCGTTGGAGCTCGAGGCGGAGTACCCCGATACGAACGAGGGAAGCCGGGTACACGTCGCCTCGCTGCACGAACGCATGACGCGTAATCTGCGCGAGCCGATGATGTTGCTGCTGCTCGCCGTAGGGCTGCTGCTCATCATCGCCTGCACCAACGTCGCCAACCTGGTCCTGGCGCGCGGAACCGCTCGCCAGCGTGAGATCGCTATACGCACGAGCCTGGGGGCCAACGGGCCACGCATCGTCCGCCTGTTGCTGACCGAGAGCCTGACGCTCTGGGTGCTGGGCGGCCTGCTCGGTATCGTGGTCGCTCAAGAGGCGACGCGAGCGCTGCTCGCGCTGCGTGGGGACCAGCTGTCGCCGATCTTCCAGGTCGGGATCGATACCCGGGTCGTGCTGGTGACGCTGGCCGTCGCACTGCTGACCGGTCTGGTCTTCGGGCTGGTGCCGGCGCTGCGCTCACTGCGGCCCGACCTGGTGGAGCACCTGAAGGAGGGGGCTCGGTCGTCGGGCGGCCTCGGGCGCAACCGGCTGCGGAGCGGTCTGGTGGTGGCCGAGGTCAGCCTGGCCGTTGCGCTGTTGGTCGCCGCTGGCCTCACAGTGCGCAGCTTCGTCAAGATGATAAGCGCCAGCCCAGGGTTCGATCCGAAGAACGTGCTGTCGGTCGAGATCAATCTGCCGGCGGCGCGCTATCCCGAAGTGAGCGAACGCACGACGTTCTACTACGAGCTGCTGGACCGGGTTCGGGCGATCCCGGGCGTGCAGTCGGCGGCGACGAGCTATGTGCTGCCGATGGCACCCGGCGGTTGGCAGACCGCTTTCCACGTCGAGGGTGAGCCGCCGGAGGAGGGCGGAGTCTACACTTTTGCCGAGCTGAGTTCCGTTTCAGCCGACTATTTCGCGACGATGGGAATCCCGCTGCTCAGGGGTCGCGAGTTCACGCGCAGCGACGGGGTGGACGCGCCGCGGGTCGTCATTGTCGACGAGATGCTGGCCGCGCGCTACTGGCCGAACGACGATCCCATCGGCAAGCGGCTGAAGTTCGGCGACTACACGAGCGACAGCCCCTGGATGGAGGTCGTCGGAGTGGTCGGGCACGTGAAGGTGAACGGCGTGGTCCAGGAGGCGCTCCCGCACTATTACATGCCCCACTGGCAGTTGAACGCTCGCGCCTACTTCCTGGCGGTCAAGTCCGCCGGCGACCCGACCCGTCTGATCGAGCCGATACGCCAGGCGGTGCTGGCCGTCGATCCGGCCCAGCCTATAGCCGAGGTCAACACGATGACGGCTTACCTCGGGGCCAGCACCGCGGACGGAAGGTTCATGGCCATCCTGCTCGGAACCTTCGCCGCGGCTGCGCTCCTGCTCGCCGCCGTCGGCATCTACGGCGTCATGGCGCAGGCGACGGCCGAGCGGGGCCACGAGATCGGTGTGCGGATCGCCCTCGGCGCCACAGCCGGGGAAGTGCTCGGCATGGTCATCCGCCAGGGGATGGTCCGCGTAGCCGTCGGCGTCGTCCTCGGCCTGGCGCTCGCGCTCGCCATCGGTCGGCTGATGGCAGGCAGCCTGTTCGGGGTCTCGGCGCTCGATCCGGTAACCTTCGTGGCGGCGCCTCTGTTCCTGTCGGCCGTCGCCCTGACGGCCAGCCTGGTGCCGGCGCGCCGCGCTATGCGGCTCGACCCGGTGCGGGCGCTGCAGGCCGAGTAGCGGCCTAGGGCTCCGCTATCGTCACGGGCGCCAGCCCGTGAGTCCGGAGCAGCTGGTTCAGTTCCCCCAGGTCGGTCTCGAGCAGCCGCTCGAGCTCGGATAGGTGACCGGCGAGCTCCGCCTTCAGCTCGTCGAACCGCGCATAGGCGTCCGCGCCCAGCTTCTGGTCGGCGCCGCTGGTCATGCCATACAGATACCCGAGCTGCTCGATGAGCATCGGTTGCGGGTAGCGGCCCTCCTCGGTGACGAGCTGCGCCTCGACGGTCGCGAGCCGCTGCTCCAGGCGCCGTGCTCGATTCGATAGGTCGCGGTCCTCGATCTCGGCGGTCCGCTTCTGGAGTTCCTCGCGCACGCTGCCGATCCGGTGCGCCGCTTTCCGCGCGTCGCTCATCACGTCCACGAGCGGCAGGTTGAAGGCCAGCTGAGCTTCCAGGTCCTCCTGCGTCACACCATCCTCAGCCACTCGCGGGTCAACGAGCACCTCGAAGCTGCGCGTCTGGCTCCAGTCGCCGAGGCTGAGTCGCGCCTGATAGGTTCCGGGCGCCGCCAGGGGCCCGTAGCTGCCGGTGCCCCGCGGCTCCGCGGCCCAGGCGCCGGGATAGCGCAGGTCCCAGATGAAGCGGTGCATGCCGGCGTCCTTGGGTAGACGAGGAGTGACCACGCCCTCGAACCCGGCGCGAGTCCATCTCGGCTCGCCACCCGCCTCTTCGCCCGGCGGGCCTTCGCTGGAGAAGGCGCGAACGAGCTTCCCGGTCGCGTCGAGGATCTCCAGCCTCAGCTCGCCCGCCGGCTCCTCGGCCAGGTAGTAGTCGATCATCGCGCCGACGCGCGGGTACTCGGGGTCGCTCGGCTCGCGGCCGAACGACGAGTAGCGCATCCGGTAGGCGGCGCGCGGCTGGAACAGGTGCGCGTCTGCCGAGGCGACGCGTGGATCGAGCTCGTGCAGCGGTGATACGTCGTCGAGGATCCAGAACGAGCGCCCCATCGTCGAGAGCACCAGGTCCTGCTGGTACACCTTGATGTCGGTGACCGGTGTGACCGGCAGGTTGAGCTGGAACGGCTGCCAGTGCGCGCCGTCATCGAACGAGATGAACATCCCAAACTCGGTACCGGCGTACAGCAAGCCCTCGCGATCGGGGTCCTCGCGGACGACACGGGTGGGGCAGTCGGCGGGGATGCCGTTCGTCCCGGTGGTGAGGCGGGTCCATGAGGCGCCGTAGTCCTGCGTCCTATATATATACGGCTGCCAATCGCCCAGCAGATAACGATACACCGCGATGTAGGCCTTACCCGGTCGGTGTGGTGACGCCTCGATCGTCTGCACCCGGCCCTCAGGCGACAGGTCCGGGGGTGTGATCTCCGTCCACGTCTTCCCGGCGTCACGCGTGATGTGGACGGGACCGTCGTTAGCGCCGACCCAGATCACGCCCGGCGTGTGCGGCGACTCCTCCACCGCGTAGATCGTGCTGTAGAACTCCTCCCCGGTGATGTCGCGGGTGATCGGCGTGCCCGAGATCACCTGTCTCGTCGGGTTGAAGGCGGTGAGGTCCGGGGAGATCGTCTCCCAGGTGACGCCCTCGTCGGTGGTGCGGTGCAGGTACTGCGAGGCGTGATAGATGATGTTCGGATCGTGCGGCGAGATCTCGATCGGCGAAACCCGCTGGAATCGGTACTTCAGGTCGCGCGGATTGTGGCTGTACATGTACTGGGCGCCGACGTAATACCTTTTTTCCTGCCCGGTTAGGTAGCTGTAGCGGCCGAAGCGGCCCTTGCAGTTGGCGTAGACGATGTTCGGGTCGCCCGGCTTAGGTACGGCCGGGCCGGTCTCGCAGCCACCGATCTCTCTCCAGTACGCCGTCGCTCCGCCTGGTGCCGAGTAAGGTGGCCGGCTCGGCACCGCGATGGTCGTGTTGTCCTGTTGCCCCGCGTAGACCCAGTACGGGAACTGGTCGTCGATGTCGACCTGGTAGAGTTCGGCGGTGGGCTGGTTGTGCTGGGTTGACCAGCTGCTGCCGCCGTTCAGCGTCACGTTCGCGCCGCCATCGTTCGACTGGATGAAGATGTCGGGGTCGTTCGGGTTGATCCAGATGTCGTGGTTGTCGCCGTGCGGTGTGCTCAGGTTCCGGAACGTCGCGCCGCCGTCGACGGATTTATAGAACCGTGTGCTGTTCACGTAGACGATGTCGGCGTTCGTGGGGTCGGCATCGACATTGCAGTAGTAGAACGGCCGGTCGGTCAGACCCGGCTCGGTGTTGACGAGCCGGAAGCTCGCGCCCCGGTCGTCGGACCGGTACAGTCCGCGCTCGCCGTCAGGGGCCTCCATCAACACGTAGACGCGGGCGGGATCCGCCGCCGACACGGCGAGATCGCTCTTGCCGACCAAGCCGGTCGGTAGACCGTTGGTCAGCTTCGTCCAGGTGTCGCCGCCGTTGCGCGACCTGTAGATGCCGCCCTCGTGTGCGCCGCTGATGATCGTCCAGGGCTTACGCTCGGCGCGCCACATGCTGGCGTAGATCTCGCGCGGGTTGTCCGGGGCGAACTCGAGGTCGACCGCGCCCGTGGTATCGGAGACGAAGAGCACCTTCTGCCAGTGGGCGCCCCCGTCCCGCGTGCGATACACGCCGCGCTGCGGGCTCGGGCCGAACGCGTGGCCAATGGCGGCGACGTAGACCAGGTCGGGGTTCCGCGGGTGGATGATCTGCGCGGCGATCTGTCCGACATCTCTCAGCCCGATGAAATTCCAGCTCCTCCCGGCGTCGGTCGACTTGTAGACGCCGCGACCTGTGATCACGTTGCTGCGGATGCCATCCGAGCCGGTACCGACGTAGACAATGTTCGGGTCGGAATCGGCGACGTCGATCGCCCCGATCGATCCGGTCTGGAAGTAGCCATCCGAGACGTTGATCCAGGTCGCCCCATAGTCCGTCGTCTTCCAGACGCCGCCGCCCGTAGCGCCCATGTAGAAGGTGCCGGGCTGGTCCGCGATGCCGGTGACCGTCGTCACCCGCCCGCCGCGCGACGGCCCGATCATCCTGTATCTCAACCCCTCGAACAGGTCGGGCTTGTAGACGACATTGGGATCCGGCTGCTGCCCCTGGGCATACGCATCCGTGTAGCCGCTGGCGCCGGCAAGCGTCAGGGCGGGAAGGGCCAGGATGACGGTGGCAAGGCGCAGAGCGCTCATAGGGCTATCCCCCGGTTAGATTGGAATCCCACGTTGATGGTGCGGTCGACTGGTTCTCGATCCGGCACGGTGGTTCACTCTCCTCCGGTGACTTCCTGCCAGATGCGGAAGAAGTTGCCGCCCATGACCTTTCCGACCTCCTCGTCGGTGTAGCCCCGCGCCAGCAACGCCGCGGCGATCGTCCGGAAGTCCGCTTCCTGGCCGAACGGCTCCGTGTAGCGGCTCATCCCCCTGAGATCGCTACCGATGCCCACATGATCCACGCCGACGAGCTGCTTCACGTAGTCGATGTGCTGGACCATGTCCTCCATGCGCGGGAGCTCGGATCCGTTCGGCCAGATCCCGATCAGACCGCCCTTCGCGGCGATCGCGCGGATCTCATCGTCGCTGAGATGGCGATCGTTCTCCCGCAGAGCATTCACACCCGTGTGACTGAAGATCACCGGGTGCCTCGAGGCCTCGAGCACGTCCATGGTCGCCTGGGTGTTGGCGTGCGCGAGGTCGATGATGATCCCCAGGCGGTTGCACTCCTCGACGACCTGCCTCCCGAACTCCGTCAGGCCGCCGGGACTGTACGGGTAGGTCTGGATATGGCCGAGCTCGTTGTCACGGAAGTGTACGAGCTGGAGCAAACGTAGCCCTATCTCGTACAGCTCGCCCGCCTTCTCGATGCTTCCATCCAGCCCGTCGGCGCCTTCCAGCGCGGGCAGCAGCGCGAGCTTCCCCTGTCGTCTTGCTTCCATGACCGCCGCTGGGCTCTCAGCCAGCACCTCCGCCGCTCCTCGGCGCGTCGGATGTCCGCCGCACGAATCACCCCGACATTCTCGTTGGCGAGGTAGTGCATGTCGGTTCCGAACGGTTCGGATAGCAGCCGCATCTTCTCGATGATCCGCCGCCCGGTTTCCCGGTCGGCCAGGCGCGGCCGCCCCCGCTGTGGCCGCGGCTTCCCGAACCCGAGCGTGATGGGATAGAGGCGGACCTCGGCGAGCTCCCCGTCCTGGAAGCGCGGCACGGCGATCACGCTCTCCCAGTAGATCGACTGGCCCGGGAATCCGCCGGTACGGCTGGTTTCGTTGCGCCGGTCATAGAAATCGGCGGGCGTCGCGTCCGGCGGCAGCCCGTACTCGTCATAGGCGTCGCCCGCCATGAAGCGGACGGTCTCGTTCTGGAAGATGAAGTTGGCGAGACTGTAGAAGATCGGCTTGCCTTTGTAGATCTCGATGCCGCGCAGGACGTGCGGGCCGTGGCCGACGACCATGTCGGCGCCGGCATCAATCGCGGCCCGGGCGAACGTCACCAGGAAGTCGGCGGGCACCTCCCGGGACTTGCCACCTTCGTGGGTGTGGCCGGTCACGACGACCCAGTCGGCCTGGCGCCGCGCGTCCCGCACCGTGGCGAGGATCTCGGACAGGTCGCCCTCGTGCGGCGCGGTCCGCTGGCCCGGCGGATCGCCGACTACGAACTCCTCCCCCATGAAGCGGATCCGATCGCCCTCTGGGACGCGGTATCCGATCTCCTCCGTCACCTCGCGGAGCTTCTGTAGCGAGGCGCGGCTGACCGCATAGGTCGTCGTGTAGCGTATCGGGCTCAGGCCCGGCCGACCGCGGATGTCGCTCCGCTGCGGCCCGGCCCGGTCCTCATCGGAGAAGCTGGAGGCCACCGAGATCAATGCGACGCGTCCGCCGACTGACTCGAGGTAGGCCGCACCACGCGCCTGGGCGAGATTCTCGCCGGCACCGGCGTGGACGAGGCCGACCGCCTCCAGCGCCTTCGTGGTCGCGCGCAGCCCGCCGGCACCGTAGTCCATCGTGTGGTTGTTGGCCCGGCTCACGAGGTCGAAGCCCGCCCAGACGAGCTCGCCCGCTATGTAGGGCTCCGCCGCCATCCAGGTGCCGCCACTATGGGTCGCTGGGTAGCCTTCCTCGTAGGTGTGGAAGAGCATCTCCAGATTGGTGAACGCAACATCGGCGTTCCGAATCAGTTCGATCATCGAGAGGTACTCAGGCTCCTCAAAGGGCGAGAGCCGCTGGGTGATGATCGCGTCACCGGTCAGAGCGAAGGTCAGGCTGCCCGGTGGCTTCTCCGACTGGCCCGCACTTTGGGCCGCGGCGACGAGAACGCTCACGATCGTGAGCATCGGAGCAAGCAGTAGACGTTGAATCTTGCGAGAGCGCCTCATGGTGACCTCCCGGTGCGAGCTACAAGTTTCCCGATTACCCTCCCCAGCCTAAGTCGAGAGGGCGCGTGATGCTAGAAGC
>Ga0111181_1062_pt1 | contig 40592 bp, 49 predicted proteins | sample DeeMarSWOR324_28_FD_80236 | JGI IMG/M metagenome (GOLD analysis project Ga0111181, IMG submission 80236) | Gemmatimonas sp. SM23_52
CGTCTGGGCGTCGTCAAGGAGTGGAAGTCACGCTGGTACGCTGAGGGGAACCTGGCGGATCTCATCGAGCAGGATGAGAAGATCAGGAACTACCTGAAGGCGCGTTTGGGTCATGCCGCCATCTCTGTGGTGGAGATCGAACGCAAGCCAGGCAAGATCGTGGTGACGATCAATACGGGTCGGCCCGGCGTGGTCATCGGTAAACGGGGCGCTGAGGTCGACAAGCTCCGAGACGAGCTGGCCGTGCTGACGAACTCCGAGGTCGCGATCAACGTTGAGGAGATCAAGCGCCCCGAGATCGAGGCGCAGCTGGTGGCCGACAATGTGGCCTTCCAGCTGCAGCAGCGGATCGCCTTCCGCCGGGCGATGAAGCGCGCTGTGCAGCAAGCGATGCGCATGGGCGCCGGCGGCATCAAGATCCAGTGCGCTGGCCGTCTTGGCGGCGCGGAGATCGCGCGGACCGAGGGGTATCACGAGGGTCGCGTACCTCTGCATACGCTACGGGCAGATGTCGACTTCGCTCAGTCGACGGCCAAGACGACCTTCGGGCCGATCGGTGTGAAAGTGTGGGTCTTCAAAGGCGAAGTCGTGGAGGAACGCAAGGGTGTGACCTACACGGCTGGCGGCCGGGGATCGTGAGAGGGTAAGAGACGGTGATGCTGGCTCCCAAACGCGTTAAATGGCGTAAGCAGCAGAAGGGTCGCGTTCGCGGGAAGGCGACGCGAGGCAACCGCGTTGCCTTCGGTGAGTATGGCCTGCAGTCGCTCGATCGAGCCTGGATTACGGCGCGCCAGATCGAGGCAGCGCGCGTCGCCATGACTCGGCACATCAAGCGCGGTGGTAAGGTGTTTATTCGCATCTTCCCCGATAAACCGATCAGCAAGAAGCCGGCTGAAACGCGTATGGGCAAGGGAAAGGGCAACCCGGAGGCCTGGGTTGCACCGGTTAAGCCAGGCCGCGTGATGTTCGAGCTGGAGGGTGTGTCCGAGACCGTAGCCCGGCGTGCGATGGAACTGGCTGCGGCGAAGCTGCCGGTGCAGACACGCTTCATCAGTCGTAGCACCGGAGGTCTGTGATGCGGCCTGAAGAGATTCGTGAGATGGCCGATGTGGACGTCGCACAGGCGCTGGAGCAACTCTTGAACGAGTTCTTCGAGCTACGCATGCGTGGCGCGTATGAGGAGCTGGAGAATCCGGCACGCATTCGACAGCTACGGCGTGATATTGCGAGATTGAAGACGATACTGCGCGAGCGGGATCTGGCGACCGCCCGCGAGTCCAAGGAGAAGTGACGGCGCATGACTCGAGGTCAGCGTAAGACGCGCATTGGATCGGTGGTGAGCGACCGGATGGACAAGACCATCGTGGTCAGCGTCGAACGGCGTTATACGCACCCGTTGTACGGCAAGCAGGTCAAAGGCCACAAGCGGTACTACGCCCACGACCAGGACAACCAGGCGCGGAGGGGCGATGTGGTGCGCATCGAGGAGACTCGCCCGCTATCGAGGCTCAAGCGCTGGCGGCTGGTAGAGATCGTACGCCGTCCGGAAGGGTCGGCTGGGGACGCCTAGAGCACACGCGAGAGATGATACAGCAGGAATCGGTTGTACGAGTAACGGACAACTCAGGGGCCAAAGAGGCACTGTGTATTCGTGTGCTTGGAGGCAGCAGACGCCGCTACGCACGGATGGGCGACGTCATTGTGGTGACGATCAAGGACGCGTTGCCTGCGAGCACCATCAAGAAAGGCGAGGTCACCAAAGCGGTGGTGGTGCGCACCGCTAAGGAGCAGCGCCGGAAGGACGGCTCGTATATACGGTTTGACGATAACGCGGCCGTGTTGATCAACGAGCAGGGCGAGCCGCGGGCGACGCGGATTTTCGGGCCGGTGGGACGGGAGTTGAGGGACAAGCGGTTCATGAAGATCGTGTCCCTGGCGCCCGAAGTGGTTTGAGTCTCATGGGTGGAAGGATATGCACGTTCGTAAAGGAGACCAGGTTGCCGTCATAGCCGGCAACTACAAGGGGTCAGAGGGACGTGTGCTGCGCGTGATCCCGAAGAGCAACCGTGTGGTTGTGGAAGGCATTAACATGCGCAAGCGCCACCAGCGTCCGTCTCAGCGTAACCCGGAGGGTGGGATTGTGACATTCGAGGCGCCGATCGCTGCCTCGAACGTGTTGCTGGTTTGTCCGCACTGCAAGGCGCCGTCGCGTGTGCGTAAGCGCCACGATCCCGACGGCACGCTGGAGCGGCTCTGCGTGCGCTGTAGAACGGCGATCCCGATCCCTGAAGCCTAACGGAGAGACAGAAGAGAGTTCGCTCGAAGATGAAGCCGAGATTGCAGGAACACTACGAGCAGACCGTGCGGCCGATGCTCGGGAAAGAGTTCGGGTTCCAGAACGTTCATCAGATACCGCAGTTGGAGAAGATCATCGTCAACGTGGGTGTTGGTGAGGGGTCGAGGGATCCGAAGTTGCTCGATTCTGTGGTCGAGGCGGTCTCGGCGATCACGGGCCAGCGTCCGATTGTGAACCGAGCCAGGCAGGCGATCTCGAACTTCGGACTGCGGGCCGGCATGCCTGTGGGTGTCAGTGTGACCCTGCGCAGCCGGCACATGTGGGAGTTCATGGATCGATTCATCAACATAGCGGTGCCGAGAGTACGCGACTTCCGAGGTCTGCCGATCCGATCCTTCGACGGTCGCGGTAACTACACCGTCGGCGTGCGCGAGCAGGTGATCTTCCCTGAGGTGGATTACGACAAGATCCAGAAGATCCACGGGATGGATATCACGTTCGTCACGTCGACGGACAAGGACGACGAAGCATTGGCCCTTCTGCGTGGGCTGGGCATGCCGTTCCGCGGCATGGAGCCGGTCGTAGTGAGCGGCTGAGCTCTCAAGCGATTGGTGGTGTGATGGCACGCAAGGCTTTGATTGAGAAGGCGAAGAAACGCAAGCGGCACGGCGTTCGCGAGTACAACCGCTGCCGCCGCTGCGGGCGAGCGCGGGCATATATCCGCAAGTTCGGGTTGTGCCGCATCTGTTTCCGGCTGATGGCACTGAACGGCGAGATCCCGGGAGTGCGCAAGGCCAGCTGGTAGTGTTGAGAGCCATTAGTGTGCAGGTGAGCAAGCGATGACGATGACGGACCCGATTGCGGACATGCTGACGCGAGTCCGTAACGCTCTGCAAGCGGGGCAGAGGCGAGTCGATGTGCCTCTCTCCCGGATGAAAGTGGAGATCGCCCAGAAGCTGGCGGAGGGCCACTTCATTGAGGGCGTGAAGGTGCTCGACGATGGGCGGCGTACCTTCCTGCGACTGTACCTGAAATACACGCGGGAGGGGAAACCGGTGATTCGCGAACTACACCGAGTCTCGAGGCCTGGGCGGCGGGCCTATGTAGCGTCGTCAGATATCCCGCGAGTGCGCGGCGGTTTGGGGATGGTCATCCTGTCGACGAGTCGAGGGATAATGAGCGATCGCGAGGCGCGGGCCGCAGGCCTGGGCGGCGAACTGATCGCGATTGTGCACTGAGTAGGGCGGGAGCTTGAGAGATGTCGCGTGTCGGAAGGCAAACGATCCCGATCCCCAATGGTGTGTCGGTGACCATCCAGGGAACCCGAGTCAAGATCAAGGGCCCCAAGGGTGAGATCGAGCGCGAGTTTCACCCCGCCATGCAGGTCGTCCAGGCTGACGGCGAGCTGCGGGTGAAGCGGCCAAGCGACCGCCGCGACCATCGGGCCCTTCACGGTCTGACGGGTTCACTGTTGGCAAGCATGATGAAGGGTGTCGTGGATGGTTTCCAGAAGAAGCTGGAGATTGTGGGTGTAGGCTACCGGGCGGAGGCGAAGGGGAAGACCCTGCGTCTGCATCTGGGCTATTCCCATCCCATTACCTACGAAGCGCCCGAGGGCGTCAAGCTCGGAGTCGACTCGCCGACGGTGGTGACGGTTGCGGGAGTCGACAAGGAGAAGGTCGGTCAGGCGGCAGCGGAGATCCGAGCGTTGCGTCCGCCAGAACCGTACAAGGGTAAGGGGATCAGGTACCAAGGCGAGCAGGTCCGTCGTAAGGCGGGCAAGACGGCCGTCTGATGTCGATAACGAAGCTGCGAAGAAGAAAGGCAAAGGGGAAGGCGGATCGGCGGTCGCTGGCGCGCCGGCGCCGTCACTTCCGGATTCTGAAGAGAGTCCGCGGTACAGCGGAACGTCCCCGCCTCGTCGTTCGACGCACGCTGCGGCACCTTGAGGCGCAGTTGGTCGACGACGATCTGGGAGTCTGTATCACCGGTATCTCCACGCGGTCGAAGGAAGTCCAGGCGAAGTTGGAGAGTGACCAACGCAAGGTTGCCCGGAGCCGTGTTGCAGGCGAGATCATTGCCGAGCGTGCGAAGGCTAAGGGCATCGACAGGGTCGTCTTTGACCGCGGGGGATACCGCTATCACGGGCGCGTCCGGGCATTTGCCGAGGGTGCACGCGAGGGAGGGCTTAGGATCTAGTGGCGACTCAGCGGGAAGGTCGGGAGAGAGCGGACAAGCGAGACAGACGGGTCCGCGAGACCGAGTTTGTCGAGAACGTCATCTTCATCAATCGCGTGGCGAAGGTAGTCAAGGGCGGGCGGCGCTTCTCCTTCACCGATCGTGCGACATGGCACGATCCCGCATGAGATAGTGGGGACGCACGGCGCGGGCAGAGTCCTGCTGCGTCCTGCTGGGCCGGGTACCGGGGTGATCGCGGGTGGGCCGGTGCGCGCTGTGCTTGAGTGCGCCGGCATCCAGGATATCCTGACCAAGAGTCTGGGCTCGAACAATCCGATCAACATGGTCCGCGCCACCATGGACGGATTGGGTCGCTTGGTGACCGCCGAGCAGGCAGCGAAAGAACGGGGCGTATCCGTGGAGGAGCTGCTGGGAGGACGCAGTGGGTAGGCTGCTCGTTCGTCAGGTGAAGAGCGGACTGGGGTCGCCGCGCAAGGTTCGCGCGACGCTTGAGGCGCTCGGGCTCAAGCATCAGCGCGGCGTGATCAAGCCGGATACTCCGGCGATCCGCGGGATGCTGTTTCAGGTCAAGCACCTCGTGGAGGTTACGCCGGTGTCTGACGACGAGGAGGGCTCCTGAGGTCGATGAGTCACCTAGAATCGATTCGGCGTCCTAAGGGACTGAAGGGGAGTTCGAAGCGCGTCGGCCGTGGGCCGGGTTCCGGGCGTGGCAAGACGGCGGGTCGCGGCCACAAGGGCCAGAAGGCGCGCTCTGGCGGCTCCCCGAAGCCGTGGTTCGAGGGCGGCCAGATGCCTCTCCAGCGGCGGCTGCCGAAACGGGGGTTTCGCGCCCGCAAGCCTGTAAGATACCAGGCTGTGAACGTGAAGGACTTGGATCGCGTGGAGGGCGACGAGGCGACACCCGAGACTATGAAGAGGGCAGGCTTGATCGGCTCGCTTCGCCGGCCCGTGAAGATCCTCGGTCAGGGCGAGCTGTCTCGGGCAATCAAGGTGACTGCGCATGCGTTCAGCCGCTCCGCCCGGCAGAAGATCGAGGAAGCCGGTGGCGAGGTAAGCGAGGCCAGCTAATGGCTAACCCTATCCAGAGCCTTCTCCGCGCTCCTGAGCTCAAGCAGAAGCTCCTCTTCACGCTGGGCTGTCTGGCGGTCTATCGTCTCGGCGCTCACATCACAGTGCCCGGCGTCGATGTGATCGCACTCAGGGATCTTGCCGCCCAGATTCAGGGCACGCTCTTTGGCCTCTACGACATGTTCGTCGGCGGAGGCCTCCAGCGGGCCACGATCTTCGCGCTGGGGATCATGCCCTACATCTCCGCCAGCATCATGTTCCAGCTTCTCGCTGCCGTCTTCCCCACGATCGAGAAGATGCAGAAGGAGGGTGAGGAAGGCCGCAAGCGGCTGAACCAGTGGACGCGTTACACCACCGTCGGGCTCTGCATTCTGCAGGGCTACGCGTACGCGATCTTCCTGGAGAGCGCAAGCGGCGCACAAGCGCCGATCGTCCCGGATGCCGGCTGGGGTTTCCGGTTGATGACGGTTCTGACGCTGACGACGGGTGGCGTCTTCATCATGTGGCTCGGCGAGCAGATCACCGAGCGCGGTATCGGCAACGGTATGTCGCTGCTGATCTTCTTTGGGATCGTGGAAGGATTCCCCAACGCGGTCGCCCGTACCTTCGAGGCCCTCTCGGTCGGCACGATCAGCGCTTTCAAGTTGACGGCCCTGCTGGCCGTGATGATCGGCGTGATCGCCGGCACGGTCGCCGTCACTATGGCCGCACGCAAGATTCCCGTTCAGATCCCTAGGAAGGTTGTGGGGCGGGGACGGATCCGCGAGGGCCAGAAGTCGTTTATCCCGCTGCGCATCAACTCGGCCGGCGTGATGCCGATCATCTTCGCCCAGTCGATCATCGTGGTCCCGGGAACGATCGCATCGTTCTCGAACATGACCGTCCTGCGCACGTTGTCGGATCTCTTTCAGCCAGGCAACACGCTGTACTATCTCACGTACACGGTGCTCATCGTCTTCTTCACGTACTTCTACACCGCGATCATATTCAATCCTGTCGATCTCGCCGAGAACCTCAACAAGCAGGGCGCCTTTGTTCCCGGCGTGAAGCCGGGCGCGAGGACAGCGGAGTACATCGACTACGTTCTTACGCGAATCACCCTGCCGGGGTCGCTGTTCCTGGCGGCGATCGCGCTCGTGCCCTTCCTGATCTTTGCGTGGTTCGACATTCGGCTCTTCTTCTTCGGCGGCACAGCGCTGCTGATCGTAGTGGGCGTGGCGCTGGATACGGTTCAGCAGATGCAGCAGCACTTGTTGCTGCGCCACTACGAGGGCTTCATGAAGAAGGGTCGCGTGAAGTACCGCGGTCGGCAGAGGTACATGTGATTGGCCTCCGAGGCAGTACGCGCACTCGTGCCGGCGCAGGATGAACATCGTGACCTTGGGACCTCCTGGCGTTGGAAAGGGAACCCAGGGCGACCGCCTGGCCGAGCGGTGCGGGATCCCGAAGTACGCGACCGGAGATATGCTGCGGGAGGCGGTGCGCAACGACACCCCGCTAGGGCGTCAAGCCAGGCGGTACATGGACGGAGGCGAGCTGGTTCCTGACGGTGTCGTCCTCGGTTTGGTGCGCGATGCACTGAGCTCGCCGTCAGCCAAGCACGGCTTCATTCTCGACGGGTTCCCGCGCACCGTCGTCCAGGCCGATGGCCTCCAGGCGCTGCTAGCCGAGAACGGCATCGAACTGGATGCGGTGGTCCACTTCGATGCCCCCGAGGAAGAGTTGATACGGCGCGTCGCAGGACGCCGCGTCTGCACTGCCTGCGGCGCGGTCTACAATGTGAATCTGGACGCGTCAGCCGCTGGCGAGCTGTGTGAGCGTTGTGGTGGCCGGCTGGAGACACGCCAAGACGACAAAGCGGAGACCGTACGCAACCGGCTGCGTGTCTACCGTGAGAGCACGGCACCGCTGCTGCAGTGGTATGCAAAGAGCCCAATCCCATTTCATGAGTTGGAAGCGGTCGGGTCGGTGGATGAAATATTCAGCAGACTCCTTACCCTCGTTGACTGCTCGTGATCACGCTGAAGAGGGATGAGGAAATCGAGTTGATCGCGCGTGCCTGCGAGATTGTCGCGGACGTTCTCGATCAGATAGGTGGGCTCGTTCGACCTGGCGTGGCCACCGCGGATCTGGATGAGTGGGCGCAATCCCGCATCTGCGCTCACGATGGGGCGAGGCCCGCGTTCAAGGGACTCTATGGCTTCCCGGCCACACTCTGCACCAGCATCAATCACGAGGTCGTCCACGGCATACCCTCGCGCGATCGCGTGCTGAGGGAAGGCGACATCGTCAGTGTGGACGTTGGCGTCTGCTACGAAGGCTACTATGGCGACGGCGCTGTGACGTTCTGCGTAGGGGATATTGGCCCTGAGGTGCGCCGACTTCTTGACGTGACCAGACACGCACTGGAAGAAGGGGTGAAGGCGGCGCAACCTGGAGGACACATCGGGGACATCAGTGCAGCGATCGAGAGCATCGGGCTGGAAGCTGGATACGGTGTGCCCAGGGAGCTAACCGGTCACGGGATCGGCAGCCGACCGCATGAGGAGCCTCAGGTTCCCAACTATGGGCGGCGAGGACAGGGCCTGCGCCTGCAGCCGGGTCTCGTGCTCGCCATCGAGCCCATGTTCAACCTGGGACGTCGGGAGATCGAGACGCTCGGCGATGAGTGGACGGTGGTGACGGCTGACGGAAAGGTTTCGGCTCATTTCGAGCACACCGTTGCCGTAACTAATGAGGGCCCACGGGTCCTCACGGTAGTGCCGTCGAAAGCAGGCTGAGGAGAGGACGGCTCAGTGGCGAAGGAAGAGTCGATCCAAATGACGGGAACAGTGGTTGAGGCGCTGCCCAACGCGATGTTCCGGGTGGAGCTGGAAAACGGTCACGAGATCACGGCGCATATCTCGGGCAAGATCCGAATGCACTACATCCGGATCCTCCCGGGGGACAAGGTGCAGGTGGAGCTGTCGCCTTACGACTTGACGCGAGGCCGGATCACGTACCGGTACAAGTGAGCGCAAACATGCGTTCCGGGCGCAGCGACGGCGCCAGTGGCTGCAGGCAGGGGGCAGCGGCATTGATAATCGGGCGCGGGTGGATAACTTTCAAAGCTAGTCCTGAAAAACTGGAGAATCCCCTAAGTGAAAGTACGGTCGAGCGTTAAGCGTATTTGCGAGAATTGCAAGCTGATCCGGCGACGTGGCGTTGTCCGGGTCATCTGCAAACGTAACCCCAAGCACAAGCAGCGGCAGGGTTAGAAGCGATGGTGCGTATCGCCGGAGTTGATTTGCCGAGTAACAAACGCGTCGAGGTGGCTCTCACCTACCTGCACGGGATCGGCCTCTCGAGCGCCCGCAAGATCCTCGCCGAGACGGGGGTGCATCCTGACACGCGGATGCACGCGCTCTCGGATGAGGACGTCAGCAAAGTCCGCCGGGTGATCGAGAACAAGTTCAAGGTCGAGGGAGCACTGCGGACGGAAACGTCGATGAACATCAAGCGTCTGATGGACATCGGCAGCTACCGGGGGCTGCGTCATCGGCGTGGCCTTCCGGTGAGAGGCCAGCGAACGCACACCAATGCCCGAACCCGAAAGGGTCCGCGGCGGACGGTAGCGGGCAGGAAGAAGCCGCCGCGCAAGTAGCGACAATCATGAGGCAGAGTTCACGGAATTGGGCTTGAGCGAATAGGGATATGCCGCCGAAGAAGAGAGGGAGCGGGCCAAAGAAGAAGAAGGACGTGGGTGTTGAGGGTATAGCCTACATCAAGGCGACCTTCAACAACACGATCGTGACGATCACCGACATGGAAGGCAATACGGTGGTTTGGGGCAGCCCCGGCAAGTCTGGCTTCAAAGGCTCGAAGAAGTCAACCCCGTTTGCCGCCACGGTGGCCGCCGAACAGGCGGCGAGAGAGGCGCTGAGCTTGGGGATGAAGCGCGTTCACGTACGCGTCCAGGGGCCGGGCTCGGGCCGGGAATCGGCGATCCAGGCCCTGCAATCGTCCGGCCTGCAGATCCGCTCGATCCGGGACGTGACGCCGATTCCCCACAACGGCTGCCGACCGCCGAAGAAACGGCGGGTGTAGGTTCAGGCGACGTGATGTACCGTGGAAGGTAGCTGGAAGAGTCGAGTGATATGGCAAGATATACGGGACCCGTTTGCAGGCTCTGCCGTCGTGAAGGGCAGAAGCTCTTCCTTAAGGGGAAGCGTTGCTCGACCGAGAAATGCGCGATTGAGCGGCGGAACTACCCGCCGGGTCAGCATGGCCTGGCGCGGGCACGTCGGCGTCGTCTCTCGGACTACGCTGTACAGCTGCGTGAGAAGCAGAAGGTCCGGCGCATCTATGGCCTTCATGAGACCCAGTTCCGGAATGTGTTTAGGCAGGCGGCCCGTGAAGAAGGGATAACAGGAGACAACCTGATCGTTGCCCTTGAGACGCGGCTGGACAACGTGGTCTACCGGCTCGCTTTCGCGCCGTCGCGCAAGGCGGCGCGCCAGCTGGTGAGGCACCGTCACATACTCGTGGATGGCCGCACGGTGGATATCCCGAGCTATCGCGTGAAGCCGGGTGTCGAGATCTCTGTCAAGCCGTCGAGCCGCGAGCTGCCGGTGATCGAGGAGGCGGTGGAAGCGCGCAGAGGTGATGGACTATTGAGCTGGCTGACCGCCGATTACAAGCGGATGAGCGGGAAGATGCTGGAGAAACCGAGTCGCGCCGATATTCCGCTAGCAGTCCAGGAGCAGTTGATCGTCGAGCTGTATTCGAAATAGAAGAGAGCAGGGATGGATCGGCGGCACCCGCTGCTTGATGGAGTGGGCGCGGCGGCCGAGGATGGCCACGATCAGAGGGAGGCCCGCACAGTGCAGATAGACTTTCGCGGTTGGGTTCTACCGGAACGGGTCGAGATTCTGGAGTCGTCCGAGGACGGGCGACGGGCGCAGTTTGTGGTCCAGCCGTTGGAGCGCGGATACGGGCAGACGCTGGGCAACGCGACGCGGAGGATCCTCCTCTCGTCTCTGCCTGGCTGGGCCGTCTGGGCTTTCCGTGCGAGCGGCGTGGTCCACGAGCACCAGACGATTGGCGGAGTAGTCGAGGATGTGCACCAGATCATCCAGCAGCTGAAGGGCTTGGTTCTGCGTGTCGTTGGGGGTGAGGATGAGGCGAAGCTCGAGCTGGTGGTCCGTGAGCCGGGCCTGGTCACGGCGCGGCATATCACGGCGAACCCGAAGGTCGAGATCATCAACCGAGATCATCCGCTTTTCACACTGCAGGAGGAGCTGCCGGAGGACAAGCCGCTGCGCACGGAGCTGTGGATCGATCGGGGTCGTGGATTCGTGTTGGCCGATCAGCATACGAGGCGCAAGGACGACCCGGTGGACCTCATCCTTATTGATTCCATTTACAGTCCTGTGTTGCGGGCCAACTTCACGGTCGAGGAGACCCGAGTGGGCCAGCGGACCGACTTTGACCGACTGATGCTGTCGGTGGAGACGAACGGGGCGATGCAGCCGGAGGAAGCGGTGGCCTACGCAGCCGAGCTGATGGCCAAGCACCTCGAGTATCTGCGCCGGTTCGGCTTGGGCAACGGCGACATGGCGGCACCGGAGATGCAGCTGGTGCCGGTGAGTGAGAAGATCAGGGACCTGGTGAACCGGCCGCTGGAGGAGTTCGATATCTCGGTGCGCTCGAGACACACACTTGAGAAGGGTAACGTTCGCACGCTAGGCGACATCGCTCGCCGGACCGAGGAGGAGATCCTGCAGATCGAGAATTTCGGCAGGAAATCGCTGCGGGAGGTGGAGGACCTTCTATCCACGCACGGTCTGCACTTCGGAATGAAGTTCCAGGAGGGCGAGAACGGCGAGCTCTTCCTCTTGCGCGAAAGTGCGGACGGCGAGGAAGAGTAAGAAGAATTCAAGGGACCAGGTCGTGAGGCACAGAAGAAAAGGTCGGGAGCTGAGCCGGACAGCGAGCCACAGGAAGGCTATGCTGTCCAACATGGCCACAAGTCTGTTCCGTCACGAGCGTATCAAGACCACGACGGCGAAGGCGAAAGAGCTGCGTCCGTTCGCAGAACGTCTGATCACCTTGGCCCGGCGTGGGGACCTTCACGCACGGCGACAAGCCGCGCGTACGATCCACGACAGGGAGGCGCTCAAGAAGCTGTTTGACACCCTAGGCCCGCGCTACGCGAACCGTGACGGGGGCTATATGCGCATCCTGAAGATTGGCCGACGCAAGGGCGATGGCGCCGAGATTGCCCTGGTGCAGCTGCTCGAGGAGTAACCTGCTTCGTGTGAGGTAAGGCACATGAGGAACGTGCTCGGGAAGTTGACGACCAGCACCGGGCCGTGGATGGCGGTGGCTGTTATCCTGGTTGCCGGTTTCATGTACTGGCTCTACGCGGCTTCATCGACGATTGGCCCGGGAACGACCCCTGCCGACACGGTGGTTGAAGCTCTCCCGCGTGTCGCCGACACGACGTTCGTCAAGGACCCGACCGAGTTCTCACGAGAGCGCGTCCTGCTGTCGCCGGTGAGCGTGGCGGAGCAGATCGGTCGAGCGGCCTTGACGGTGGATCTGCCTGGACTGGCGGGCTATCCGTTGATTCTTGAACGGACGGTCGTGGAGCAGGGGATCACGTTCGTGAGTGGAGACAATCTGGCGATCGCAGGCCAGGTGTACGCCCTCAACGATTCGCTCCTGGATGTCTACGCACAGCGTGGCTTCTTCGAGCTCGAACATCGGGCGAAACTGGCGGGGCACTCGACCTTCTTCCTGGTCGACTCCCTCGACTTCGTGTTCCCTGGCTAGGAGATTAGTGAGGGCTGGCCGGGGATAGCGGCGGCCGGTCCGTAGGAGATACGAGGAGTCTATGGCGCGAGTGTGCTACTCGTGTGGCAAGAGCCCGGCGGTGGGCAACAACGTTAGCCACGCGAACAACAAAACGAAGCGACGCTGGGTCCCGAACTTACAGCGCGTGAGGATCGTTGAGGGCGGTTCGGTGAAGCGAGTTCGGGTGTGCAGCAGCTGTATCAAGGCCGGGAGGATCGTGAAAGCGCCGTGAAGCGAGCAATGAGTCTCGCCTCTCCCCTATCCTGACGTCGCTCCCACGAACAAGTCCATCGGCAATCAGAAACGGCCGAGTTGGCCACGTTCTGCGTGCGCCATGTCGGCCGTTCTCTCTGCTAATCGGGTTGCGACCGCGGCTTTTCAACTGCGCTGGGCGACGTACCGGCGGCTAGACGTCCACTTTCGTGATATTCGTCTGCGCCTTAGCCGCCACGAAGCCTGGCGGCTGCTCGAGCGGAAGAGCCTGCACGATGGCGTAGATCTCTTCCTTCCCCCACTCGGTATCGACCAGGTGCGTGGGGAATTCCTCCTTAAAGGAAAGCTCGACCTCCGCCTGCGACGGAATGAAATAGTGCCGCTTGATATGGGCATCCGGCTCGCCGAAACCGACTGACTTTGGCACGGGGGACAGCACGTCGTCCTTGACTGGATCCTGCTCTCTGAACTCGATCTGGAACAACCAGCGGTGACCGACCTCCTTGGGTTCGAAGCGCAACTTCGCGTCCAACTGGAAGACAACAAACTTGCCAGAGATCTCGTGGTCGAGGTTCGCGGTGACAAAGCTAGCCATCCGTCAGGCTCCTTTCCTGAGCGCACGAGCGCAGTTCGCCACCCAGCGCGGTGGTCTTGATCGTGACGATGGAATATGTGGCGATCCCCCAGGCCCGGCAATAAGCCGCGGCGTTGCCTGCCCCGGCGCGTCGCTCCCTACGCGGGTTCACGTCGCCTCGGCGCCGGTTCCCTATCTGACGAAACGGCTTGACATTGCGAGCCGGGCCAGTTGCTGGGCCAGGCGAAGCTGCGCATATTGAGCGGCTAATCATCCGGGCTGTTGGGGTGGGGCAGGTGGGCGGGCGGCGGCGGAGCGCGGCTGGATCGATGAGGAGCGCGTCCTCAGGGAGACGGCGCTCTCGATCCGGCGCGCTGGCGCCGACCTGATCATCACGTACTACGCCGGCCAGCTGGCGCGAATGCTCGGAGGGCAGTCGTCTTGGCAGACCAGGCTCAATCGCTAGTCCGCAAAATCGAAACCCGGCAAGCCGCTATTGGCGTAGTCGGTCTGGGTTACGTGGGTCTGCCCCTGGCGGTGGAGTTCGCCGATGCAGGCCTTTCCGTACTCGGTTTCGAGGTCTCCACCGAGAAGGCTGAGGCCGTGAATCGAGGAGATTCCTACGTCGGAGATGTGCCCAGCGACCGGCTGGCGAGGGTGGTGGGCGCGGGTCGCCTAAGCGCAACACTCGGCTACGAACGGCTCGGAGAAGTCGACGGGCTGTGTGTCTGCGTCCCGACCCCGCTCAACAAAACGGGCGACCCGGATGTCTCCTACATCATCTCGGTCACGGAGTCGATCCGGGAGACGATCCGCCCGGGCCAGCTGATCGTGCTGGAGTCGACGACGTATCCCGGCACCACGCGCGAGTTACTACTCCCAGCGCTGACGCAGGGTGGGCGTCTCACGGTGGGAAGGGACTTCTTCCTGGCCTTCAGTCCCGAGCGTGTGGACCCGGGTAATCAGGTCTGGACGATCCGTAACACGCCTAAGGTCGTGGGCGGCATCACCCCAGCCTGCACCGAGGTCGCCCGGGCACTCTATGCGACGATCGTCGAGCAGGTGGTCGTGGTTTCGAGTACGGAGGCAGCAGAGCTGACCAAGCTGCTGGAGAACACATTCCGGTCGGTCAACATCGCGCTCGCGAACGAGATGGCGATCGTGTGTGACAAGCTGGGAGTCGACGTTTGGGAGGTCATAGCGGCGGCGTCCAGCAAACCCTTCGGATTCATGAAGTTCACGCCTGGCCCGGGTCTGGGCGGGCACTGCATCCCGGTAGATCCGCACTACCTATCCTGGAAGATGAAGACGCTGGACTACAAGACGCGTCTGGTGGAGTTGGCCAGCGAGATCAATGCTGAGATGCCTCGGTATGTGGCGGAGAAGGCGGCGAACCTTCTGAATCAGGATGGAAAGCCGGTGAAGGGCTCGCGAGTCCTGGTTGTTGGCGCTGCGTACAAGCGGGACACGGACGACACGCGAGAATCTCCGGCGCTGGACATCATACGCCTGCTCGCCGAGAAGGGGGCAGACGTAAGCTACCACGACCCTCTGGTGCCTTCGCTTCGCCATGAGGGCCAGGAACTGGCATCGGTACCTTTGGACGATCAGCGGCTGTCCGCTGTAGACGTCGTGGTGATCGTCACGGACCACAGCGAAGTTGATTACGATCTCATCGGTCGGTCAGGACGGCCGGTACTGGACACGCGAAACGTGCTGCGTCGTGAAGCGCCGGAGACGGCTACGGCGACGGCGAGCGACTGAGGCTGGAAATGACGAAGCGCGCATTGATAACAGGGATCACTGGCCAGGACGGATCGTACCTGGCGGACTTGCTTCTTGAGAAGGGGTATGAGGTTTTCGGCCTGGTCCGCCGCTCCTCGACGCTCAACTTCCAGCGGATCGAACACATCCAGGATCGGCTAACGATCCTGTCAGGCGACCTGCTCGACCAGAACTCGCTGCTTACAGCGCTGACGGAAGCGGAGCCGGACGAGGTTTACAACTTGGCGGCCCAGTCGTTCGTTCCGACGTCGTGGGAGCAGCCCGTGCTGACGGGTGAGGCGACGGCGCTGGGTGTGATGCGGATGCTGGAGGCGTTACGTCGTGTCAGACCCCAGGCCCGCTTCTATCAGGCATCGAGTTCGGAGATGTTCGGCAAGGTGCAGGCGAGCCCCCAGTCTGAGGACACGCCGTTCTACCCCCGATCACCGTACGGCGTTGCGAAGGTCTACGGTCACTGGATCACCGTCAACTACCGTGAGAGCTACGACCTGTTCGCGGTCAGCGGCATCCTCTTCAACCATGAGTCGCCACGCCGCGGGCTTGAGTTTGTGACGCGCAAGGTCACCTATGCTGCCGCCCAGATCAAGCGGGGCCTGGCTAAACAGTTGCGCCTGGGCAACTTGGACGCCAGGCGGGATTGGGGGTTTGCCGGCGATTACGTACGCGCGATGTGGCTCATGTTGCAGCAAGATGAGCCGGGCGACTACGTCATCGGCACAGGAGTCGAGCACAGCGTCAGGGATCTGGTGAAACTGACGTTCGGCTGCCTGGACCTCGATTGGCAAGAATACGTCGTGCATGATGATCGGTTGCTGCGACCGGCGGAGGTGGAACACCTGGTGGCCGACCCCTCCAAGGCGAGGCGAGTCCTGGGCTGGGAGCCGACCGTCGACTTTGAAGGCCTCGTCCGCATGATGGTGGACGCCGACATCGAGCTGCTCCGTCACCGTCAGCTCGAGTAGGAGAGTCTGTGGCGGAGAGCCTGGTCACCGGCGCGGACGGGTTCGTTGGACAGCACCTGATAGCTGAGCTGCTGCGGCGCGGTGATCGCGTAGTCGGCGCTGTGCTCAAGATCCCGCCGGGGCTCACCACCCTCCCTGCCTGCGATGCGGCCCGCGTGCGCTGGGTGGAGGTGGATCTCAGGCAGTCGCAGACAGTCCGCGAGCTGGTTCGCACTCATCCGGTTCAGCGAATCTTCCATCTTGCCGCGCTATCCTCCGTCAGGGAATCGCTCAGCGATCCGGTCTCTCCGCTGCTGATCAACGCGGTGGGAACGCTGTATCTTCTCGAGGAGCTGGAGAGGCTGCGGGGCGAGACCGGCTATGACCCGACGGTGCTGATCTCGGGCTCCGCTGAGGTGTACGGCTCCGCAGCGATACGCTATCGCCCTCTCACCGAAGACTGCCCGCTGGAGCCGCTCAGCTCGTATGCCGTCTCCAAGGTGGCACAGGAGATGCTCGGCCTGCTGTTCAGCCGCACGGCGGGACTCTCGGTGGTCGTCACGCGGAGTTTCAACCACACAGGCCCTGGCCAGCGCCCAACCTTCGTGGCTGCCCAGCTTGCTGGCCGGATTCAGGAGATACGTGCAAGCGGCGGCAAAAAGGTTGGGAATCCGACGGTCCGCCGGGACTTCACCGACGTCCGTGACGTGGTGCGCGCGTATCTCGCCCTGAGCGAGCGGGGAGAGGCGGGTCAGGTCTACAACGTCTGCTCGGGCCGCTGCTATGCGATCAGCGAGCTGCTCGAGATCCTCGTGGGAATGACGGGTGTGCATGTGGAGGTGCAAAGAGACCCGGACTGGGCGCGGCGCGTCGACGTCCCCGAGATGGTCGGCAGCTACTCTCGGCTCAGCGAGACCACAGGTTGGTCGCCGACCATCGACATTCGCCAGTCCCTGGGCGACCTGCTGGCAGGGCAGGAGCCCGGCTAGCCATGGCAGCGCCAGCGCGACGTGGGCTGGGATGGATGGAGCCCGCGTTAGACGTCATCGAAAGGCGCTACTTCCAGCCCGAAAGCAGCAGGCAGAACTGGAGCGCTCGGGATTGGGCACGGGCGACTGGCGGCGCACTGGCAGAGCGGCTGGGCCCCGCGCTGAGTGAGGCGGTGGCCGCCTGCAACGTGGAGCTGCCGAAGGGCTGCTGGGCCCTGCTGGTAGCTGCGCGGCTGGAGAATGAACGCCGACTGGCATCGCATCGACGGGCGCTCGGCGAGCTGGCCCCGGCGCTGGAGGCGCGTGGGATCGCAACGGTGCTGTTCAAGGGGCTGGCGCTGGAACGGCATTACCCTGCGGCCGGCGTTCGTGAAGCGGACGACGTCGATCTGCTTGTGACCCACGAGGACCTGGCCGCTGTGGAGGCGTCTCTGCGCGAATTGGGCTACCGCCGCTGGGCCGGAGGCGGGCGGCCGTCTTCCCGCTACGCGCTGGCCTACGCGCGGGAGGTCGGGAATGCGGAAGAGGTTCAGCTGGATCTGCACCCGTCGTGGCACGAGGTGAGCCTGACCAGCGACGGCGAGCGTGTCCGGCTTGGCGACACCAGCGAGCGGGTCCTGCACATCGAACTGGACGGGATGAAGTGGAGTGTGCTGCCGCCGAGAGTCGAGCTCTACCTCGCTGCCGCCCACGCGGTGTTGCACAGCTTGCGCACGCTCTCTGTATATCTCGACCTGGCGGTTCTGCTGTGTACAGCTGGACCCGATGCACTGGATTATTCCTGGGCCCTGGCGCGAGTTACGGGGCGCCAGCGACACCTCAGGCATGCCGTCAGCACGGCCGCCGATCTATTCCGGCTGCCGGTGGATAGGGAGTACACGAGTCTGCCGCGGCGTCTTGGGGTTCCGGCGGCCGTTCGGGTGGGCTACCTGGGATTCGGACGTCGCTTCCTTCCGAGTTCTCTGGTCATGGAGTTGCTGTTGCGACGCGGCTTGCGGAAGAAGGTCACGTTTGCACGTTGGGTCCTTGGTCACAAGCCGCGGGAGGCTGAGGTGGCGGACGTCACAGGCGGGCAGCCTAAACGCTTGGCACGCATGCTGCGCGGACTCCGCTGGCTGAAGGGCACGTTGCTGCGCTATCAGGTTCCGGGTTCGCTGCTGTTGCGGCCGTGATCGTCTGTCGGGTATTATAGGTAGCCCTTCCGGACCGCCTCCGTGGCTTTGTAGACCAGACCGTTGAAAGATCCAATATGCGCGTCGGAGTCATAGGTACCGGGTACGTCGGCCTCGTCGCGGGTGCTTGCTTTGCCGAGACCGGCAACGATGTCATCTGCGGCGATGTCGATGCGAAGAAGATCGAGGGGCTCAATCAGGGCAAGATCCCGATCTACGAGCCGGGACTGGAACCGCTCGTGCAAGAGAACCTCGCTGACGGCCGGCTACGTTTCACGACTGACATCCCCCAGGTCACGAGGGAGTCAGATATCATCTTCATTGCCGTTGGCACCCCGCCTGACGAGGATGGCTCAGCCGATCTCCGGCACGTTCTCGATGTCGCTGCGGTCATCGGCGACAGCATGAACGGCGAGAAGATCGTGGTGACCAAGAGCACAGTACCCGTGGGCACGGCGGCCCAGGTCCGTGAGACGATCGAGAGCCGGACGAAGCATCCGCTCCACGTCTGCTCCAACCCGGAGTTCCTCAAAGAAGGAGCAGCGCTGGACGACTTCATGAGGCCCGACCGCGTTGTGCTGGGCGTAGAATCCCCCAAAGCTCGGCAGGCGCTCGAGCAGCTGTACAGACCGTTTGTGCGTACAGGTAACCCCATCATGTTCATGGACATCGCCAGCGCCGAGCTGACCAAGTACGTGGCGAACGCCATGCTGGCGACGCGGATCAGCTTGATGAACGAGGTCGCCCGGTTGTGTGATCTCACCGGGGCGGATGTCGCCTTGGTGCGGCGCGGGGTGGGCTCGGATGAACGTATTGGGGCGAAGTTCCTGTTCCCGGGGCCAGGGTACGGCGGCTCGTGCTTTCCCAAGGACGTGAAGGCCTTGATGCGAACGGCGCAGCAGTATGGCTACGACTTCAAGATCCTCAAGGCCGTAGATGAGGTGAACGAGGCGCAGAAGCGGGTCTTCCTCGATAAGGTGGAGAGGCACTTCGGCCCGGATCTCAGCGGCCGGACCATCGCCGTCTGGGGATTGGCGTTCAAGCCTGGAACAGACGACATGAGGGAGTCGCCGTCGATCGTGTTGATCGAGGGGCTGCTGGCACGGGGCGCGGAGGTTCGCGGGCACGATCCAGCGGCGCTGGACTCGGCTCGCCGGATCTTTGGCGACAGCATCATCTATTGCGAGCGGGACTACGACGCTACCAACGGCGCGGACGCGCTTCTGGTCATGACCGATTGGCTGGAGTACCGCAATCCTGATTTCCAGCGGATGAAGGGGTTGATGAAGACGCCGGTCGTCTTCGACGCTAGGAACCTGTACGAGCCAGCGAGGATGAGGGAACTGGGGTTCAGCTACTATCCACTGGGACGCGAGGCCGTGCCGTGAGGATCCTGGTTACGGGAGTCGCCGGCTTTCTGGGCTCCCACTTGGCTGAGCGTTTGCTAGTGGAAGGGCACGAGGTGGTTGGGCTGGACAACTTCATCACCGGCTCACCCGATAACATCAGTCACCTACTGGGGAACAAGCGCTTCACATTCTACCGGTACGATGTGACCGAGTTCATCTACGTCGCTGGCGACCTCCACGGCGTGCTGCACTTCGCGTCACCCGCCAGCCCTATTGACTATCTGCAGCTGCCCATTCAGACCCTGAAGGTCGGTTCCCTGGGGACCCACAAGGCTTTGGGGCTGGCGAAGGCGAAGGGTGCGCGTTTCCTGCTCGCCTCGACGTCCGAGGTCTACGGCGATCCGGCTGTGCATCCTCAACCCGAGTCGTATTGGGGTAACGTCAACCCGGTGGGCCCGCGGGGGGTGTACGACGAGGCGAAGAGGTTCGCGGAAGCGCTGACGATGGCATACCACCGTTACCACGGCGTAGACACCCGCATCGCACGCATCTTCAACACGTACGGCCCCCGCATGCGTCGTGACGACGGTCGCGTCGTATCCAATTTCATCGTGCAGTCATTGCAGAGGAATCCGCTGACGATCTATGGCGACGGCTCGCAGACACGCTCGTTCTGCTATGTTGATGACCTGATAGAGGGGATCTATCGACTGTTTACTTCCAACCGCGTCGAGCCGTTGAACCTTGGTAACCCGTCCGAGCACACGATCAGCGAGCTCGCCGAGCTGGTGCTGGAGCTGACCGGCAGTACGGCCGGTGTCGAATATCAGCCACTTCCCCAGGATGACCCCAAGGTCCGCCAGCCAGACATCAGCCTGGCACGTCAGTTGCTCGGCTGGGAACCCCAGCTGGACCTGCGAGAGGGCCTGAAGGCTACGATCGAGTACTTCAGCGGTGTCCTGGAGAGGGATGCCTTCCGTGGAGAAGGGCAGGGGACAGCGTGAAGCTTTCCGTGCTCATCCCGGTCTACAACGAGCACGAGACGATCGAGGAGGTCATTCGGCGCGTGCGGACTGTACCGCTCGATACCGAGATCGTCGTGGTGGACGATGGCTCGGTAGACGGCACGCGTGACGTGCTCCAGCGACTCTTGGAAGCCACTGAGATCGACCACCTCGTCCTGCAGCCGGAGAACCGGGGTAAGGGCGCGGCGATCCGCGAGGCTGTGGCCAAGGCGACAGGCGAAGCGGCGATCATCCAGGACGCGGACCTGGAGTATGATCCCGCGGAGTTCGCCAGGCTGCTGGAGCCCATCGAGCAGGGCAAGGCGGATGCCGTGTACGGGTCGCGTTTCGCGGGTCAGGGGCCGCATCGGGTGCTCTACTTCTGGCATTATGTGGGCAACAAGCTACTGACCCTGCTGTCGAACATGGTGACCAACCTCAATCTCACGGACATGGAGACCTGCTATAAGATGTTTCGCCGGCCCGTGTTGGAGAGCATCGAGATCGAGGAAAGCCGCTTCGGTATTGAGCCGGAGATCACGGCCAAGCTGGCACTCGGAGGTTGGCGCATCTATGAGGTTGGGATCTCGTATAGCGGCCGGACCTACGCGGAGGGGAAGAAGATCAACTGGAAGGACGGCATCTCTGCGCTTCGCTGCATCCTGAAATACGGACTCTGGCGGCGAATCTTCCGGCGGAGACGGCGCGCCGACTCGCTTGCCGAGAGGGCGGAGAGCGCCTAGGTTCTTCTCGTGATGAATACGGACCAGCTCATCGCCAAGGGGAAGGAATGCCTGGCGCAGAACGACTATCTCGGAGCCATCTCGGCCCTGAGAGAGGCAACCGAACGAGAGCCAGGCTACGCGGACGTGCGCCACCTGTTGGGCCTGGCGCTCGGCTTGGCGGGCCAGCCGGAAGCGGCGCTCGAGGAATTCGACCGCGCCTTGGCCCTCAACCCCTCGTACGTGGAAGCTCACCTCAACCGGGCGATCACGCTCAATGATCTGAGTCGTTACGAAGAGGCGCGCGAAGCATTCAGACAGGCGTGGGATTGCGACCACTCCGCCGGCCGGCCGTTCTCCCGCTCGGTATCCGCGCGTCTGGCGAACATGCACATGGAGCTCGGTGACCTCTATGCCGACCTCGGCTCCTATATGCTGGCTGTGGAGCAGTATCAGAGCGCCGTCAATCTGAGGCCGGATTTCCTGGATATCCGCACGAAGTTGGCTCGCTCCTACATGGAACGTGGCCAGCTGCAGAAAGCGAAGGAAGAGCTGAGCAACGTGCTGGCCGAGAACCCCGAGTATGTAGAAGCTCGGGTCGCGCTCGGCCTGGTGCATTACCGATCCGGTGAGTACGACTCCGCGGCCGCAGAATGGCGAGCCTGCCTGCGGCAGGTTCCCGACCACCCCAAGGCCCGAGCCTTCCTCAACATGCCTCGCAAGCAGCCGGCCGGCGAGGAGGGGCGCGGCTGAGACCCCCAACCCGGCTCATCGTCGTTGGCGTTCTGACCGCTGCGGCCGTCGCATGCCAGGGCGACGAACGCGATCATCTTGCCTGGGGCGATCGCTTGCTGGGAGCGGGACGCGAAGAGGCCGCGATCGCCGAGTACCAATTGGCCCTGCGCCAGCGCGGCGAGCAAGCGGATGTCTTGTCGAGGCTCGCCCACGGCTACGCATACCTCGACCGCCTGGACGAGACCAGTCAGTACTACTCACGGCTACTTGCTGTCGACTCGTCCTTCGCGGACCAGGCGGTGGCCGACTACCTGGCGATGGCGAAACGAGCGCTGGAGCGGGGCGACCGGGCGCGGATGGCGCGTGCGCTGGAGCAGCTCGAGGCCGTTCGGCCGGGCATCGTTCCCGACGAACTCACGCTGCCCTTCGCTCGCTACTACTATGAGCTGAGTGAGTATATGAGCGCCCTGCCGCTCTATCTCTCGGTGCTGGCGACGGAGTCGGACAGCATCGAGCCTCAGGTGCGCTATGAGATCGCGCGCGTCTACTACGAGCTGGGTGAGTGCGGCCAGGCCCTGGCCCACTATCGAGAGTTCCTCATGCAGCGCCAGGGCGGCGAGCTGAGAGCGGACGCCCGTTGGCACGCCGGTCAGTGCGCCTACCAGCTGGCGCAGAGGGATCGTTTGGCAAGTCGGCCTGCCGAGGCGCTTGCGCGATTCGAGTTGGTGATCGAGCTCGGGTCGCCCCAGGCACTGCTCGATGATGCCTGGTTCGAGAAAGGAGAGATCCTCTTCGGCCTCGGCGAGTTCGACGAGGCAATGAGGGCGTATCAGATGGTCTTGGACTTGAATCCCAGCCGTACCGGACGTCGCGTGCGGCTGGCCGAGGATCGCATTCGCACCATCCGTTATCGGACTACGGAGGAGGAAGCTCGATGAGTCAAGCGAGCCGGAAGCTGGCGCTGCTGGCGCTGCTACTGGCTCTGGTGGGTTGCCCGAAAGGGCTGCCGCAGGATGCGTCGCCCGATCGCCTCTACAGCATCGGTCGGGAGCGATTCGACAAGCGCGATTGGGACGAAGCCATCGAGGCACTCCAGCGTTTCCTCTATCAGGATCCAGGGCATCGCATGGCGGACAGCGCTCAGTACCTGATCGGTGAGGCCTATTTCAACAAGAAACAGTACCTCATGGCGGCAACTGAGTTTCTGCGCCTGGCGCAGAATCGCCCAGCGGGGCCCCTCGCCGACGACTCGCGTTACCGGGCCTGTGAATCCTACTACAACCTTTCGCCTCGTCCGGAGCTCGATCAGGAATACACTGACGAGGCGATCGGTCAGTGCCGTTCCGTCGTGTTGCTCTACCCGGGTAGCCCGTACGCAAGCGAGGCTACTCAGCGCGTAAGGGAACTAACCGACAAGCTGGCGAGTAAGTACTACCTCAACGCTCTGTTCTACTACAAGCGACACGCCTACGACTCGGCGATCGTCTACTTGGAGTACGTGCTTGAAACCTACGAGGGCGCTGCCGTTGAGCCCGAGGCGCTTCTGACGCTCTATGAGACGTACAGGGAGCTCGGATACTCGCGGGAGGCCGAGCAAACGCGGGCGCGGTTGCTGCGGGAATACCCCGACTCTCCCGAGGCGCGAAAGCTGGAGAAGAGCTCGCCGGGAGATGCCGGCTAGAGTCGGTGGAGCAACGGCAGGTCGAAAGGTGTTGGCGGTTTGATGAGGCTGGGTGTCTTCGGTGGAACGTTCGATCCGCCTCATGTGGGTCATCTGATCGTGGCAGACGATGCAGCGGCGGCGCTCGATCTGCAGCAGGTACTGTTCGTCCCGGCAGGCACGCACCCGTTGAAGGGGAGGAGCGTGGAGGCGCCCGCGTCGTTGCGCCTCGAGATGATCGAGGCGGCCACGGAAGGCTCGCAGCTGTTCGCAGTAGATGGGCGTGAGCTGCGTCGCCCGGGTCCTTCCTACACCGTGGACACGGTTGCGGAGCTGCAGGCGGAGAATCCGGGCGCGGAGCTGTTTCTACTGGTCGGTGCGGACATTCCTGGCGAGATTCATCGCTGGCACCGGGTGGAGGAGCTGGCGCAGCGTGCTCGCCTCGCGGTGATGTCCCGGGCCGAGGCCGGCGTTGCGGTTCAGCCGGCCATAGCGCTGGATTTCCTTACGGTCGAGGTTACGCATGTGGCGATCTCGTCCAGCGAGATCCGGAAGCGAATCAGGTCTGGTCGCCCCTACCGCTATCTGGTACCTGACCCAGTGGGCCGGATCATCGACAAACATTCCTTGTACAGCGGACCCGACATAGTCAGCGAGCGGATCCAGGGATGATTAAGCAGGTAGTCACCAACTTTCTCGGCACGAAATTCGAGCGCGACGTCCGCAAGATCCAGCCGATCGTGGACCAGATCCTTGCCCACGAGGAGCGGCTCTCTGATATCAGCGAGGAGCAGCTCCAAGCGCAGACCGAGAAGTTCCGGGCCGTCATCCGCAAGCGCACGCAGGCGCTGGAAGATGAGATCACTCAGCTCAAGGAGACAAAGAAGCGGACGGAGTCGGCGCTCGAGCGTGAGCGCATGGCGCTGCGTATCGGCCAGCTAGAGAGGGAGCTGCAGGAGACGACCCAGGAACTGCTGGACGAGCTGCTTCCTGAGGCTTACGCCACGGTGCGCGAGGCGTGCCGGCGCCTGCTGGACCGCGAAATCGTTGTCCGCGGTCACACGACGGAGTGGGACATGGTGCCGTATGATGTGCAGCTGATCGGCGGCATCGTGCTGCATCAAGGGAAGATCGCAGAGATGGCGACGGGCGAGGGAAAGACGCTGGTCGCCACACTGCCCCTGTATCTGAATGCGCTTCCGGGACGAGGCGCGCATCTGGTGACGGTGAACGACTACCTGGCGAGGCGCGACTCGGAGTGGATGGGCACCGTGTTCGAGTATCTCGGGCTCACGGTCGGCTGCATTGATGCTACGGAGCCCAGCACTCCAGAGCGGCGCGCCGCCTACGAATGTGACATCGCTTACGGAACGAACAACGAGTTCGGCTTCGACTACCTGCGGGACAACATGGTCCACCGCCTTGAGGATCGCGTGCAACGCGGCCACAACTACGTGATCATCGACGAGGTGGACTCCGTGCTCATCGACGAGGCGCGCACGCCGCTGATCATCAGTGGCCCGGTCGGTCGTGAGGACAACAGGCGCTACGCGGAGTACAATGCCCAGGTTTCCAGCCTCGCACGCAAGCAGGCCCGGATCGTCAGCGGCCTGGTGGCGGAGGCTGAGGAGTTGCTGGAAGGGGCGGAAGGCGAAGACGGCAATCCGGAAGGCCTGTATGAGATGGGCAAGAAGGTGCTTCTGGCTCACCGCGGTATGCCGAAGAACAAGAAGCTGGCCAAGCTGCTGCAGGAACCGGGTGTGCGCAGGATGATGCAGCGCGTCGAGGCCGACTACATGCGTGAGAAGCGCTTGCACGAGCTGGAGGAAGCTCTCCTCTACTCAATGGATGAGAAGGGACACCAGGTCCACTTGACCGACCAGGGGCTCGATGTCTTGTCGCCGGATGACCACGAGGCCTTCGTCGTACCCGACCTGTCACAGGTCTTTCACGAGATCGATAAGGAAGAGTCACTTTCCGCGGACGAGAAGCGGGCGAAGATCGCACAGGCCGAGCGCGCATACGCCGAGAAGTCGGAGAAGATACATATCATCCACCAGCTGCTTAAGGCATACACACTCTTCGAGCGCGATACAGACTACGTCGTCGAGAATGGTCAGGTGATCATCGTCGACGAGTTCACAGGGCGGAAGATGCCCGGACGCCGCTGGAGTGACGGCCTGCACCAGGCGGTTGAAGCCAAAGAGACCGTGACCGTCAGGGGCGAGACGCAGACGCTGGCGACGATCACGATTCAGAACTACTTCCGCATGTATGAGAAGCTGGCCGGGATGACGGGAACAGCCGAAACCGAGGAATCGGAGTTCCACGAGATCTATGGCCTCGAGGTCGTGGTCATTCCGACGAATCGGCCGGTGCGGCGCATCGACTTGGACGACGTGATCTACAAGACCAAGCGCGAGAAGTATGCGGCACTGCTCGACGAGATCGAGCGGCTGCATGCTCGTGGCCTGCCGATCCTTGTCGGTACGACCAGCGTTGATACGTCGGAGACGGTCTCCCGCATGCTGCGGCGCCGCGGCATTAGGCACAATGTCCTCAATGCGAAGTACCACGAGCGCGAGGCGGAGATCGTTGCTGAGGCCGGCCGGCCAGGTGCGGTGACGATCGCCACCAACATGGCGGGGCGCGGCACCGACATCAAACTTGGGCCGGGCGTCGTGAAGTGCCGGGTGTGTGCGATTGAAGAGCAGCAGCCCTCTTTCGGCCAGCTGTACGAGGAGTCGGATCTCGGTCAGTTGGAGGCGCAGGGATTCGCTTGCTACGACGACCCACCCTGTGGGCTCGTCATCCTGGGGACGGAGCGTCACGACTCCCGGCGCATCGACCGACAGCTTCGGGGTCGGTCAGGCCGCCAGGGTGATCCGGGTGCGTCTCGCTTCTTCCTGTCGCTCGAAGACGACCTGATGCGGCTGTTCATGGCCGAGCGGCTCGCTAAGATCATGGACAGGCTCGGGGCCGACGAAGGAGAGGTCATCACTCATCCGCTGGTGACGCGGGCGATCGAGCGGGCCCAGAAGCGGGTCGAGATGATGAACTTCGACGCCCGCAAGCGACTGCTGGAATACGACGACGTGATGAACCAGCAGCGTGAGGTAGTCTATGACTTGCGGCTATTCGCCCTGGAAGGCGGTGAGGATCTGAAGGGTGAGATCTGGGAAATGATCCGACACGCGGTCCTCAGCCGCGTGGACGAGTACGTCCCTGAGAGCCGGCACGAGGAGAACTGGGACCTGGCGGGTCTGAAGAACCGTCTGCTGATCGATTTCTTCTTGCACTGCCCCGAGCTCCCGGACGAGAACTCGCTGGACGCCGCGCTGACCTGGAGCGGGCGCGACGGACTTGTGGACTACGTCGTGGAGAAGGCCCATTCCACCTTCCAGCGCAAAGTCGAGGAGTTCGCCGACCAGGCCGATCGAATCCTCTCCTATATCTTCCTCTTCACGGTCGACGAGAAGTGGAAGGACCATCTCTATGACCTCGACCAGCTGAAAGCCGGCATCTACTTCCGGGCCTGGGGTCAAAAGGATCCCCTCATCGAGTACAAGAGAGAGGCCTACGATATGTTCATCGACCTGATGAGCGATATCCAGTCCACTCTGGCTGATCGCCTCTTCAAGGCCCAGATGATGGTCCCACAGCCGATGCGGACTGCGCAGGTCACCCGGGTCAGCGGGCCGACGCTCGACACCACTGACGAAGGATACGCGCCCGGGGCGGCTGCAGTGGCGGCACGCCGGGGGTTCGCACCTACCGGGGTGGTCGCTTCGGCCGAGGCCGGTGCGATTACCGGAGTGCCCCTGTCAACCAGAACCGCAGTCGCCAGTGGCGCGACGCGAGCCGAGCGCGGCAGCCCCTTGCTGACGAACCGGGGAGAGCAGAGCCCGACGAAGCCGTTGAGCGCAGGTGAGCGTGTCGGGCGCAACGATCCGTGCCCGTGCGGCTCGGGGCTGAAGTACAAGAAGTGCCATGGCCGGCCGGGAGCACCGCCCCTGTAGTAGCGTCATCCCACATCTGTCCAGCGGAAACCCACCCATACTCACCCATACGCGGCCCCAACCGTGATCGCCGGCTTGTGAGGATCTGTTGACGGCCCCGACTAGTATAGGGGCTGCGCCTTTGGATTGTCCGAGGGAAACGGCGAATGGAAGCGGGCGGCACGACTGCAGCGAAGATCAAGGACTGGCCATCGCGGGAGCGACCACGTGAGCGGTTTCTGGCTTTGGGGCCGTCAGCACTGCGGACGGCCGAGCTGCTGGCGATCCTCGCAGCCAGTGGCTCTGGGGGCCGCAGCGCGCTCGAGGTGGCCGAAGCCCTCTATGAGCGATTTGGGCGCTCCCTCCGGCGGCTAGGGACGGCGCCGGGTTCACAGCTGATAGCCGTGCCGGGGATCGGCCAGGCGCGAGCCGTAGCGATTCAGGCGGCACTGGAGCTCGGGCGGCGTGCCGCCGAGGAGGTTCTCCAGGATAACGATCGGGTTGCGACGCCGCGTGACGTATATAAGAGGTTCGAGCTGCGGCTCCGCGACCTGCGCCAGGAAGAGTTCCACGTCCTGCTCCTCAACACGCAGAACGCCGTGATGGGCGAGGTGATGATCACACGTGGCATCCTGGATGCCTCCGTGGTGCACCCGCGTGAGGTGTTCGCACCAGCCCTGGTGGAAGCGGCGGCCGCCGTTATCCTCGTCCACAACCACCCGAGCGGAGATCCCACTCCCTCGCCGGCCGACCAGGAGATAACGCGCCAACTCGTCGAGGCCGGCCGCGTACTTGGCATTCCCGTCCGAGACCACGTGGTCATCGGCAACGGCCGCTATGTCAGCTTCCTCGATCTGGGACTGCTGGCCGGTAACGAGAGGTAGCGTGGCTCTGGCTGCGTGCTCGGACAGCCTCACCGCCCACCTGCCCGGGTGGCCGGCGTAACTTGCCCTCCGGCCTAAATCTAGCGATTCTAAAGAAACGGTCCCGTCGCCGCGGAGTCAGAGACTGGCTCGCGGCTCGCGTGTAGGATTCTCGGCACGGGCCTGCCTGCTAGGTGGGCACCCCGACACGTAAGTGACCCGCCCGACTCGTATGGCGTCAGAACGTAACACGGAGACCATCACGCCGGCCGGTGAAGGCAGCGCCGCAGCAGAAGCCGACGCTGCGGCCTCGCTGCCGGCCGACTTCCTCAGCGCGATCGAGGAAACCCGGCACCGGCTCGATCTCGGCCTTCTGGCTCGTGCCTTCGCCTACAGCCAGCGTGCCCACAAGGGTCAGAAGCGCGAGTCGGGCGAGGCCTACATCACGCACTGTGTGGAGGTTGGAAAGATCCTGGCCGACCTCTACCTCGACACGGCGTCTATCTGCGCAGCCTTTCTGCACGATGTGGTCGAGGACACCGACATCGCGGTGGATGAGATCCGCGAGGCCTTCGGCGAAGAGATCGCCACGATCGTCGATGGCCTCACCAAGATCGGCCGCGTGGAGTTCAGCTCTAGCACGGAGCAGCAGGCCGAAAACTTCCGCAAACTGCTGCTCTCCATGGCGCGCGATGCTCGCGTGATCATCGTCAAGCTGGCCGACCGGCTGCACAACATGCGAACGCTGGAGGCCCTGCCCTCGGGCAAACAGCGGCGGATCGCGCTTGAGACGCGCGAGATCTACGCCCCGCTCGCGCACCGGCTGGGCATGGCGAGGTTACGCTGGGAGCTCGAGGATCTCGCCTTCAAGTGCCTGGAGCGGCAGGCCTACAAGCAGCTTGCCAAGAAGTTACGGGACCGCCGCAAGCAGCGGGAAGAGTGGATCAGCCAGCTGGCGGAGCCGCTGCGGGAAGAGTTGGAGAGGGCAGGCATCCCCTGCGAGGTGACGGGACGACCGAAGCACCTCTGGTCGATACACAACAAGATCGTCAGGCGGGGGAAACCGTACGAGGAGATCTACGACCTGATGGCGATCCGGGTGATGACCGAGAGCATCAAGGACTGTTATCACGCTCTCGGCGTCATTCACAACAAGTGGACGCCGCTGACCGAGCGGTTCCACGACTACATCGCCATGCCCAAGTCGAACATGTATCGGTCACTGCACACGACGATCTTTGGACCCGGTGGTCGTTTGTACGAAATCCAGATCCGCACGCAGGAGATGCATCGCACGGCCGAGTTCGGGATCGCCGCGCACTGGCGGTACAAGGAGGGTTACAAGGGCGCGCCCGACGAGGTGGATGAGAAGCTGGCGTGGTTCCGGCAGGTCCTGGAGTGGCAGCAGGAAACGAGAGAGCCGGACGAGTTCATGGAGTTCCTGCGCGTCGATCTCTACCAGGATGAGATCTTCGTGTTCACGCCGGCCGGCGACGTGAAACAGCTACCGAGAGGCGCGACGCCGATCGACTTTGCGTTCGCTGTGCATACCGAGGTCGGATACCATTGCGCTGCTGCCCGTGTGAACGGACGGATCGCTCCGCTCACTCGCGAGCTCAAGAGCGGGGACACGGTCGAGATCCTTACGAATACCAAGCAGACTCCCTCCCGCGACTGGTTGAGCTTTGTGCGCACGGCTCGGGCCCGACAGAAGATTCGGGGTTGGATCCGGCAGGAGGAGCAGAAGACTGCCGTCCAAATCGGTAAGGAGTATCTCGCGCGGGAGCTCGGTAAGCGGCGCAGGAAGTTGTCGCAGGAGGAGCTGGAGACGGCGGTCGCGAACACGGGACTCGCCAACGTGGAGGGTCTCTACGCGGCGCTCGGCCGCGGTGATGTGGCGCTGTCGCAGATCTTGAAGCAGCTGTGGCCGGGCCAGCAGGTGCCGGTGGAGGAGGGGAAACACTCCCCGCTGTCGCGTCTTGTCGAGCAGATCCGCGGCAGCCCGCGCGGTGTGAGAATACAGGGTATCAGCAACGTCATGGTCCGCTACTCACAATGTTGCCAGCCCGTTCCCGGCGACGATGTTGTCGGTTACATCACCCGTGGGCGCGGCGTCTCGATCCACAGGAGTGACTGCCCTAACATCCTGAAGTTCACTGACCATCCGGAGCGCTGCTGTCGGACATCGCTCGCGCCATCTCGAATACGGGCACCAATATACAGAGCGCGGATACCGAGGCGGTCGAGGGCGGGATGCGGGGCGAGTTCGTCGTCGAGATCGAGAACCTGGCGCATTTGATAAAGGTCATGAAAGCGGTCCGTAGGGTGAAGGGCGTGGTCACTGTGGAGCGGCGCGAGAGACTGCGCGAGTCGGATCTCCAGGCCGAGTCGGGTTTCCCCGGGGAGGTAGACTAGTGAGCCTCAGGCTGCTGCCCTGCCCTCGCCGTTGAAAGCACCTCCTCTGCCTCTGCCGTCCAGCGACCACTGCCGGGATGCCAGTGGGCTGGCCGCGTCGATGCCAGAGTCGTGAGTTCGAGTCGGGTGCGGCGAAGGAATCGCTCAGAGGCGATGAACACAAGCGAACACGGGGATCAGCAGAGCCTAGCTGGCCGGGCGACCGAGCTTACCCAGCTCGAGCGCATGTTTCGTGACGTGCGCGAGCACCCGGGCCGCGGCCGGCTCGTTATCCTCTCTGGGGCCCCGGGGATCGGCAAGACCGCGCTGGCACGTGGAGTCCTGGCGCGGATCGTGGAGGCTGACCCTCATGCCGTGGCGCTTGCGGCCCATTGCGTCGAAGACCTGACAAGGCACAGATCCTACGGTCCCTTCAGAGACCTGCTGGCCCAGCTGAGCAGCGTCGCCAGCACTGCCGGCCTGTCGAGCATCGTGCGCAAAGAGGTACCTGCCTGGCTGCCGGGTGCGGCACCTTCAGCCGGCCGCAACGCGCTGTTCGACCAATTTCTCGCGCTCTGCCGATCCATCGCTCGTCAACGCCCGCTGCTGCTCTATATCGACGATCTGCAGTGGAGCGACCGGTCATCGCTGGATCTCCTGGCACGGCTCGGTTACGCGCTCACGTCTCTACCCGTCCTGGCGTTGGTTACGTATGAGGAGACCGCGGCGGCAAACGCGGTCTCCATCAAGGGAGTCCAGCATCGCGTCGGCCCCAACGCCGTTGAGTTGACGGTTCGTGAGCTTGAGAGCGAAGCGGTTCTCAAGCTGGCGGACCAACTGCTCGATGGATCTCTTCCTGGCGAATTCGGCGACTGGCTCGTCGACGCCGCCCGCGGCAACGCATTGCGTGCGGAGCAATACCTGAGCTGGCTGGTTGAGCAGAAGATCCTCCGCAAGCGCCTGTTTCGGTACTCGATTCGCGAGAGCGAGTTGCCCGACCAGGCCGCCCGGACGAAGGAGCTCATTCTCGCTCGGCTCGATGGCCTGGAACCGAATGTCCGCTGGACGCTGGAAGCCGGGACGCTCGCTGGTGCCGTAATCGACTCGGCTGTGGTGGCCGGGCAGCTGGGCAAAAAGGGAGAGGAGGTGCTCGCACAGCTGCGTACGGTTGAGGGACCTTACGGCCTCATCGAGGAGATCGGCGAGCGCCGTTGGGCGTCGGGAGCTCGGTCGGTGCATTTCCGCTTCCGCCACCCCCTCATCCGCAAGCTGGTGCGGGAAAGGGTGTCCGGCAAGAGACGCGAGCACTTGCTGACGCGCGCTGCCGAGACGCTGGAGAGGCTCGCCGGTGAAGGAGCGCCGGAGATCGCCGACGAGATCGCTGCCCTGTATATGACTGCGAATCAGCGCCCTCGGCTTCACGAGTGGTCGCTTAAGGCCGCCCACCTCGCTGAGCGCCTCTACGCACTCTATGAGACGGAGGACTTCCTCCGGATTGCCGCCCAGACCACTGATGTCGAACTGGATCGCGTGCGGATCGAGTATCGGCTGGCAAGCCTCTACGGTGCCACTCAGCGCGAGCCGGAAGCAGAGGCGCTGCTGGAGACCGTCTACGAGCGCGCACGCGAGTGCGAGGACCCTGCTACCGAGGTCGGCGCCGGCACCACGCTCGGTTGGCTGCGGCTTGAGCGCAGCGTGCCGCCCCTGCAACTCGCCGAGCTCTCTGGGCGCCTCGTCGACAAGGCACGGTCGGCGGAGACACCGCGCGAGCTGGTCATGGCCCTTGACCTTTCGTGTGTGGTCGCGGAGCGGGTCGGTCGGGCTGAAGAGGCGCTGTTGATGGCCGAGGAGGGCCTCTACGTAGCCGAACAGACCGGAGATGCCGAGACGGTGGCGCAGGCGGCTTACCGGCTGGCCAGAGTGCACGTCTCTTGGGGAAGCCCGGAAGAGGGGCGCGCGCTGGCGCAACGGGCACTCGACGTTTTCGGACAAGTCGATGAGCTCAGCGGGGTCGCGGTCTGCCACGACCTGCTGGGCCTGGCGAACTTTCGGGCCGGCGATTGGGACGGCGCGCTACATCACTGGGAACTCGCGCTGGAGAGCATGGAAGCAGCCGGTGTGTCAGACCAGAAGATCCTAATGCAGGTCAATATCGCCGAGCTGCTCACCCTGCGCGGCGAGTTCGATCGGGCACTTCGCTTGTTCATTTCGAGCCTGGAACTCGCCGAGGAGCTCGATGATCAGTCGCTGGCACGTCGCTGCCGCAGTGGGATGGCGCGGCTAGAGTTCGAGCGGGGAGACTACGCAGCGGTCCTCGAGCAGACCGAGGAGATCCGGCAGCTGTTGCCGGAGAGCGGCGCGTGGCGGGATGACTTTCAGACGACGGCCATCCGTGCTCTGGCCTATCTGGAGCTGGGGGACGAGGTGCAGGCCTGGCACGAGGCAGCCCGCCTTGAGCAGTTGTACCAAGGGAAAGAGGGTTGGTTCGAGCGGCGTGCCGAAGGCGACGCGGTGCGAATTCGCGTCATCGACCTGGATAGCGATGCCTGGTTGGCCGGGATGGTGGCGCAGCAGGGTATCGGTGAGACAGTCGACAAAGATCCCTACGGAGAAGGCTTCTTGCGCTATCACCAGGCGCATGTCCTCGCGCGCGAGAAACCGGCCGAGGCACGCGCAGCGGCAGAGCGAGCAGTCGAGCTGTTCACGAAGCTCGGTGCGACGCCAATGTTGACGCGGGCACAGAGTTGGCTGGACGAGTTTCCGGACCTCGCTCCAGAGTCTGAGGAGCCTTCGGGAGACGAGATCGACGAGGACAAGCTGGACAAGTGGTTTGACAGCCTTGAAGGATAGGCTGTCACTTGGACTCCTCTGGCCACAGCGTCCGGCCTAAGTTGGCCGCGCGCTGCGATTTTGTTTCATGGCGGGATGTCGGGTCGTACGAGGACAGCTGTGAATGGCGCACAAGCCGAGGGGCCGGTGCGCGGCCGGTCGCGGGGTCGCGCTGCCTTCGACCTGCGCTCACCGTTCCAGCCCACTGGCGATCAGCCCAACGCGATAGAGAAGCTGGTGGCGGGCCTGGAGCAGGGAGAGCGCTGGCAGACGCTGATGGGGGTGACGGGCTCGGGCAAGACGTTGACCATGGCGCATGTTATCGCGCGCTGGGGTCGCCCAGCCCTGGTCATGAGTCACAACAAGACGCTGGCCGCGCAGCTCTACGGAGAGTTGAGGCAGTTCTTCCCCGCGAACGCGGTGGAATATTTCATTTCCTACTACGACTACTACCAGCCCGAGGCCTACGTCCCGCAGACTGACACCTATATCGCCAAAGACGCTTCGATCAACGAGGACATCGACAAGCTGCGTCTGCGTACGACTTCGAGCTTGATCGAGCGGGGGGACGTCATCGTGGTCGCGTCGGTATCGGCTATCTACGGGCTTGGCGACCCGGGAGAATACCGGGAGTTGCTGGTACTGCTGGAGCGAGGTCAACAGGTGAGGCGCGATGAGATCCTCGCCTCGCTGGTCGGGGTGCAGTACAACCGGAGCGACGTCGATTTTCGGCGCGGCAAGTTCAGGGTGCGTGGCGACGTGATAGAGGTGTTTCCCGCCTATGAAGAGCAAGCCGTCCGGATCGAGCTCTGGGGTGACGAGGTGGACCGTCTGACGAAGATCGACCCGCTCACGGGCGAAGTGATCGCCGAGCTGGAGCGCACTGCCATCTATCCGGCGACACACTACGCGATCGCCCGGCCGACGCTCGATCGTGCCATCACTGCGATCGAGCAGGAGCTGGAGGAGCGCCTGGAGGCACTGAGGCAGACCGGAAGCACACTGGAAGCGCAACGACTTGAACAGCGGACGCGCTACGACCTAGAGATGCTGAGGGAAGTCGGTTTCTGCCCCGGGATCGAGAACTACGCGCGCCACCTGTCCGGTCGCAAGGAAGGTGAGCGCCCCGCCTGCCTGCTCGACTACTACCCGGACGACTTCTTGGTCATCGTTGACGAGTCGCATGTCACGATCCCGCAGATCGGAGGGATGTACGAGGGTGACCGCTCGCGTAAACAGACGCTCGTCGACTACGGGTTCCGGCTGCCCAGCGCGCTCGACAACCGGCCGCTGCGGTTCGAGGAGTGGGAGGGTCTGGTACCTCGGGTGCTCTTCGTGTCGGCGACACCGGGTGAATACGAGCTGAAGCGCTCCGGTGGCGTTGTCGTGGAGCAGGTCATCCGGCCCACAGGGCTGCTCGACCCGGAGTTGGAGGTCCGACCGGTCCGTGGCCAGGTTGACGATCTGGTCGGAGAGATTCGAGAGCGGGCCGCGCGAGGTGAACGTGTGCTGGTTACGACGTTGACGAAGCGGATGGCGGAGGACCTTACGAAGTATCTGCTGGGCGTGGGGGTCCGAGTGCGTTACATGCACTCGGATATCGATGCCATCGAGCGGGTCGAGATCCTACGTGGCCTCAGACTGGGTCTGTTTGATGTGCTTGTGGGGATCAATCTCCTGCGGGAGGGGCTCGATCTCCCCGAGGTCTCACTCGTGGCGATCCTTGATGCCGACAAGGAAGGCTTCCTGCGTTCCGACAAGAGCCTGATCCAAACACTCGGTCGCGCAGCGCGGAACGAGCGCGGCAAAGCGATCATGTACGCTGACTCAATCACCGGGTCCATGCAACGCTGTATCGATGAGACGACGCGCCGTCGGGAAACCCAGGCGCGCTATAACTCGGAGCACGGCGTTACACCGCGCTCGATACGCAAGTCCGTGGACGAAGTGCGTCGCACGACGGCGGTTGCCGATAGCCGCTGGGACCCGGGCACGCGCGTGGTGGATGCCTTGTCGAGGTTGCCGGACCTCGAGCCGGAGGAGCTGGTCCGACGGCTCACGGCGGAGATGGAGCGAGCCGCACGAGACCTCGACTTCGAGGTGGCTTCTCAGCTGCGCGATCACATCTTCCAGCTGAGAGCCGAATTGGAGACGCGGCGGCGTAGGGGAGAGGTACCCCGCAGCCGGGCCTAGCACCTGGAATCACGCGCACGGTGGGTGCCCTCAAGGTAATCCTGTAGGCGATGGGACAGAGCAATTCCCTGGGTCCTCGAACATTCCGCGAGCCGGAGCTGCTGCGCTGGGGCGAGCGCGTCGGAGAGCTTGTCAGTGCACCGCTATGGATCGCTTTGGACGGCCCTCTGGGTGCGGGGAAGAGCGTGCTGGTGCGGGCGATCTGTCGGGGCGCAGGTATTGCCGGTCACATACCGTCGCCCAGTTTCACCCTGGTTCAGCAGTACACAAGCCCTCGAGGCTTCCAGATCTATCACGTCGACCTGTTCCGTTTGCGGCCAGGTGAACCGATCGATCCGCTGGGCTGGGAGGACCTACTGAGTGTACCTGGACTGGTACTGCTCGAGTGGGCACGTCGTGCAGGAGATCAACAGCCAGAGGATCGCTGGGAGATAACCCTCGAGTATGGGGCCAGCCCGGAGGAACGCATAGTAACGGCTAATAGGGTAGGCACGGCCGTCGAGCTGATCAGATGGTGAAGACGGCAGAGCAGCCTGAGGTGAGAAAGGCATCGAACAGCCAGCCGCAGGTCTGGTTGGCGGTCGAAACATCCACACGCGTAGGGTCGGTCGCGGTGTGGCGTGACAGACTCGCCTTCGAGCAGACGCTAGGCATTCACGGCGCGCATTCAGAGCTCTTGCTCCCCGCCATCGATCACGCCCTGGCCGTCACGCAGACAGCGCCCGACGAGGTAGCTGCCTTCGTCGTCGGCAGTGGCCCGGGATCCTTCACCGGTGTGCGCATCGCAGCATCGCTGGCGAAGGGGTGGTCGATGGCACGGGGTACGCCGCTCTACGCCTACTCCAGCTTGCTGAGCGTGGCGGCGGGATGTGGTGCAGCAGGTCCGGTGTGCGCGCTGTTCGACGCGCGGCGCGGTCAGGTGTATGGGGCTTGTTATGAGCTGACAACCCAGGGGGCTACCGAGCAACTGGCACCGGGAGTCTGGAGGATCGAAGAACTGCTCGAGCAGCTATCGCAGCGCCGCCTCACGCCGACGTTTGCCGGCGAGGGCGCGATCGTTCACGGTGAGGTCATCCGTCGTCTGGCCGGGGATGCGCGCGTGTTGCCAGAACACCTCGGGATCCCGCGCGCGGCGAGCCTGCTCTGGCTGCGCAGCGTTGCACCCGAGTTGGGCTTCGTGCCGCAGCCCGAGCTCTGGGAGCCCTTGTACGTCCGCGATTGGAGGGTGCCGGAGGGACAGGAGTAGACGTGAGCACCGCAGAGGCTCTGTTGACGCCCGAAATCCGACCCATGCGAGACTCGGATCTCGACATGGTAATGGAGATCGAGCGAGCATCATTCTCGACTCCCTGGAGCAGCAGCACCTTTCGCGGCCTCCTGCAGCGCAGCGACGCCAGTCTCTGGGTGGCCCAGGTGGGCGGGCGCGTCGTGGGCTACGCCGTGGTGTGGTACTCGTTCCGGGAGGCGGAACTCGGGAACCTGGCGGTGGCCCCCGGCTGGCGTCGCTGCGGGCTGGGGACACAGCTGCTCGACTGGGCCCTGCAGAAGGCACGTGAGCGGGGGACGGAGCGAGTCTTCCTCGAGGTGAGGGTCGGCAACCGTATTGCCCAGCAGCTATACGAGCGGTACGGCTTCTCCCAGGTGGGCTTGCGGCGCCGCTACTACCGCGCGCCGGTTGAGGATGCCAGGGTGATGTGTCTGAGTCTGCGCTAGTTGCCCCCAGCGGGGAGGTGGGTGCCAGCAACCCCTGCGTTGACAATAATTTGACGGCCGGATATAATGCTGTGCGGCGTGAGGCTAGAGTCACAATGCCAACCGCCGCAGCGGAGGACTTATGTCACGTAGTGTCAACAAGGCCATCATCATAGGCAATCTCGGAAACGACCCCGAGATCCGCACGACCCCGAGCGGAACACGCGTAGCTACGATGTCAGTCGCGACGAATCGCCGCTGGGTGAGCCGGACTGGCGAGAACCAGGAAGAGACGCAGTGGCATCGGGTGGTGGCCTGGGACAAGCTGGCGGAGATCGCCGAGCAGTACCTGAAGAAAGGCGACCGCCTGTTCGTGGAGGGGCGGATTCAGTACCGCCAATGGGAAGACCAGAACGGCCAGAAGCGTTACAGCACCGAGATCGTGGCCAATGATATGGTGATGTTGGGTGGCCGCGGAGAGGGCGCTTTCGAGTTACAGAAAGCGTCGACCTACGGGGGTGAGGACTATGATGATTTCCCGGCGGAATCGCTGGAGGAGGGCGACGACTTGCCCTTCTAGGTGCCTCCTGTCCGTCGCCGCTCGTGGAGGATCCGCACTGGATCTATCCGGCCGAGGAGCTGGTCGTTCCGGGACTGGAAGAGGTGCCCGTCGAGGTACCGGTCGAGGTCCCCGTTGAGGAGCCCGTCGAGGTCCCGGTCGAGCCTCGGGTGCCGGGTGAGGAACCCGAGGTCATTATACCGACTCCCGAGGTGATCGAAGTGCCGCCGCAGGAGATCGAAGAGCTCAGATCGATCTTTACGGCCGCTCAGATAACGCGCACGACACTCACGTACCGGCGCGGGGTCCCGGTGCCTGCCGTCGCGGTGAGCGAGAGCGATTTCTATCGCAGTCCGTTGCTGGCGCCCCTGGACGAGCTTGGGCCTCGTGGCGAGCTTGTCGACCCGACAGCGCCAAGGGGCTTCCATGTGAGGACCACGAGTACCATCCCCAGGTATGGCCGTGTCTATGTCAGCCACCCGGACGGTGAGCCGCCGGGGCTGGGAGATCGTGTCCTGCTGTTCCGTGTCGAGCGCCGGATCACGCCTTACGGCTATGTGGTCCGCCCGACGGGGATGGCCACGATTGCAGCTGTTCATGAGGAAGTCTCGACCGCAGTCGTTACCGAGGTCTACGAACGCATCCTGGTTGGCGACCAGGTGATCGAAGCCGAGGCCTTCCACTTGCAACCGGGCGTCTTCGCGGAACCGGTGCCTACGGGACCTAGCGCTGAGCTCGTTGCCCTTCTGGATGAACAGCCCGTTACGTCGGTAGAGGACTTGGTCTTCGTCAGCATCGGCCGGAATCAGGGTATCACGGTCGGCGACGAGTTCGAGATCTATGCCCCGAGTCGGCAATCGCCCAGCGGGCTGAGACTGCCAGAGGAACACATTGGCTTGGGGCGCGTGCTACGGGTCACCGAGGAGACAGCGACGCTGCGACTGCTGGAGATGCGGCATCCGACGATTGACGTCGGCCTGCCGGTGCGCTTGGTCCGAAAGATGCCCTCGTAGTGTGTAGTTGCCAGCCAGATCCGCCGCAACCCGGCGGTGCGAGCCGGCCAGCTCTCTGAGCTGGCCGGCCTAGTTTCTGGCTCGCTCCCTCATATATTCCGTTGACATGCACGTACTTGCGTATGCTGTCGCCGCGCTGCTGTGTCTGGCTGCGTCACTCCGATATGGCATGCGATTCGCTCAGGGTCGGCGCGGAACAACCGCCCTGGTGGCCCTCCTGGTCGGCACCGGCGTGCTGAGCCACACCGCGGGAGTCGCTCTCTACTGGGCGAGTTACGGCGAGCCGCCGCTGGTTGGACTCGGCCCATCCTTCGCCAGCTTGGCGCGCCGCGGCGGAGGACGGCCGCGAGCACGATATCCGGGAGGCAGCACGATTCCTGTCTGGCATTGAAGAGGATGGGGCGGGGAAACACGTCGCGAAATAGGACCGTGCTGGTCACGGGCGGCGCCGGATTCATCGGCTCGCACGTGGCCGATGCATACTTGGCGCGAGGCTGGTCGGTCACGGTCGTTGACGATCTCTCCTCCGGTAAGCGCGAGAACATACCCGCTGCTGCCGAATTCGTGGAGCTGGACATACGGGACGCGCGGCTGCACGAGCTGTTCGAGCAACGCGGCGGTTTCGAACTGATCAATCACCACGCGGCTCAGATCGACGTGCGCGTGTCGGTCGAGCGACCGCGGTTCGATGCCGAGGTCAATATCGGAGGTTTGATTAACCTCCTGGAGGCGGCACGGCGGTGGGGCAGCAAGCGCATCATATTTGTCTCGTCAGGCGGCGTGGTCTACGGTGACGTCGACGCGCGGCCGATACCGGAGACGGCGCCGAAGCGACCGGAATCGCCTTACGGGATTACGAAGTTGGCCGGTGAACACTACCTGCGTTGCTACCAGCTGCTTCACGGGCTCGACTACGTCGCCCTGCGTTACTCCAACGTCTATGGGCCACGCCAGAACCCCCACGGGGAGGCGGGTGTGGTCGCCATCTTCTCCGATCGCATTGCTCGGAGCCAGCCTGTCACCGTGTTCGGCAGCGGCGATCAGACCCGTGACTACGTGTACGTCGGTGATGTCGTTGCCGCGAACATGCTTGTGTCAGAGGCGGCGCTCGAGGATGGCTACGATCTCGATGATCGGGCGTTCAACGTGGGCACGGGTACGGAAACGAATGTGAACGAACTGGCCGCCACGCTGATGCATGCGGTCGGCCGTCAAGTCGGGATAGAGCGTGCGCCAGCTCGGCCGGGCGAGCTGGCGTGGAACAGTCTAAACTGCGACAAGCTACGGAGTCTGGGATGGGAGGCGGCTGTGGACCTCGCCGACGGGTTGAGCCGGACGTATCGCTGGGTCGCCGAGAAGGCTGGATGATCGCACTCGTGCCGGCGGCGGTTGTACAGAGCCCGCTGCCTCGAAACGCTTGGGACATGGTCGCGACTGCGACCATTACGACCAAGGTGATTCTGGCCGTGCTGCTCGTCTTCTCGCTGGCCTCGTGGATCCTGATCAT
>Ga0111181_1009_pt1 | contig 40413 bp, 34 predicted proteins | sample DeeMarSWOR324_28_FD_80236 | JGI IMG/M metagenome (GOLD analysis project Ga0111181, IMG submission 80236) | Gemmatimonas sp. SM23_52
CCGGATGCGTATCAGCTTGAGTACTCCGCCAGCGGTGAGGTCCCGAAGGAGGATTTCGCGAAGCTGGTGGATGCGATTCGCCGAGCTACGGGTCACCAAGGCGAAGCGACCGAGGTACTGGGTTCGCTCGAGTGGAAGACAGTGGGTCAGGTGAGCCAGGTCCATGTGACGGTGAGCCGTCGCGAAGGTCGGACCCATGTGAGGGTTATCGCCGACCGAGGCGGTGCGGCGTTCCTAACCTATTTCGTTTCGACCTTCGGCTGGTTGGTGGGTATGGGGATCTCGGGCGCCGTGCTGGAGCCGAGCACGGCGCCGGCTGTCATAGCGCTGGTGGCCGCCGCCGTCGGCGGCGCCTTTGTGACGGCCCGCACCCTGTGGAAGACGACGACATCGAGATTCCGCTCGCAGCTCTCGAACCTGATGGGAGGGCTGACGCGGGCAGTGGACGAGAGCTTGGGAGATTCGTAAGGCTCGGGTTCTTCGCAGCCGCAGCCTTAGGGGCCGGCTGGGGAGGACCTCTCTGGATGGCGGCCCGATGGTGGACATAGGCAAGATCCTGCTACACGGAGCGATTTTGGCGGGGCTGGCGTCGCTGCTGTTGATGAGCGCCGTGGTTTACAATCCGCGCTTCGCGCAAAGAGGTCTGCCGGGTGATATCAAGGAGAAGGTGCCCCCGTTGACGAAGGGGGAGAGGCGGAGGGCGCTGTTCTTTGCGATCCCGTTCTTCGTCCTCATCTTTGGAGGTCCATTCCTCTCCGGGCTTTCGATCGCGATCCAGGCGCACGGTACTATCTCGTTCATTGAGATTGCCATTCACGTTTTCGGCGTGGGGCTCGTCTTCAATCTCGTCGACCTGGTTCTGCTTGATTGGCTGATCTATTGCACCATCACGCCGAGGTTCGTCGTCATCCCAGGTACCGAGGGCATGGCGGGATACAAGGACTACCTTTTTCATATTAGGGCACATGTTCGCGGGACAGTGTTGCAGGTCGCCCTGGCGCTGGTACTGGCGGGGCTGATCACCCTCGTGAGCTAGAAGCGCCGGACATAGCGCTGCTCAGCTGGGAGGGTACCGTGACTGACCTGGATGTTCGTATCGAAAGGCTGGGACTCATGCGGGTCGCTTGGAAAAGGGCCATCAGCAGGACACCTGAGCGAGACGCGTGGGACAGGCTCCGCACGTGGGCCGAACCCAGGGGACTGCTTGCCGACCTCGAGGAGCACCCAGTATACGGCTTCAACAATCCGAACCCGTCGCCGGAGCGCGAGGATTACGGGTACGAGTTCTGGATCCGCGTGGATCCCGACACCGAGGGGGAGGAGGAGATCGAGGTAAAGGACTTCGCCGGAGGGCTGTACGCCGTCACCACGTGCAAGTTGTTGGGGGATCCGCGTGGGAGTGTGCCCGAGATGTGGCTCAAGCTCTTGGAGTGGGTCAAAGGCAGTGAGTACAAGTGGCGCGAGACACACGAGCTCGAGCAGTCCCACAACCCGCTGGGAGCGGAGGAGGATGTCGTTCTGAGCCTCGTCCTGCCGATCGAGGAGTCAGAGGGGTCCTCCGGGTGACGAGGCGAGTATGGGGACCACAGGGTGGTGGCTGAGGTTGGCCCAGGTGGGGCGTCAGGTTGCCCGTGCCGGTTGTGGCGTCGTATACTAGAATCGATGCGGGCCGACGCGCCTGTGTGGCCGTGCGATTGTGGAGAAGCCGCGTCTGCCCCGAGAAGCACACGCCCGATGGAAACCTCGGTCTCCTTCTGCTGTCCGCTGACCGATCGAACGGTCTGCTCTCCCCCGCATCTTCGAGCAAGCGCGAGGATCGTCGCAGGTACTGGAGAGTAAGGAGAACGTGGAGGACACCGCACACGGATCCGTGCCGCGACTGACCGCTGAGGACAAGCAGAAGCTGCTTCAGCTGGCGCGTGAGACGCTTATCCAGTACCTGGGGGAAGGCAAGTTACCCGCGTATGCGACGGACTCGGCCGCGCTATTGGAGCCATGCGCGACGTTCGTCACATTGCGGCGCCGCGAGTCGGGCGAGCTACGCGGGTGCCGCGGCGAGTGTCAGGCACGACAGCCGCTGGTGCAAGCGGTGATGAACATGGCGATAGCCGCGGCGACCGACGACTCGCGTTTTCCACGGGTGACGCTGGATGAGGTGTGGGGTCTGGAGATCGAGATCAGTGCGCTCACGCCGCTGAGGCCGATTCGGGCGGAGGAGGTCGAGGTGGGTCGGCACGGCGTGATGATCATCAGGGGCTTCAGCTCGGGCCTGTTGCTACCGGAAGTCCCGGTGCGCTACGGCTGGGACCATGACGAGTTCCTAGGCTGGGTGTGCCGGAAGGCGGGTCTAGCGGAAGACGCCTGGAAGGCTGAAGACTCTCAGCTTCTCGGCTTCGAGGCGGAAGTGTGGGGCGAGGAGGCATAGAAAGGTAGGTCTGCGTAGTCGGCGAGAGCGTGACACTGAAAGGTGTGTGCCTGCGTAGGGTGCAGAGGGGGTTTCCGGCGTGGCAGGCATCAGGGGCGCGGCTGTCCTGCGTGAGGGGTCTTCTCCGCGGTGACAGAGTCGTGTCATGAACTCGGTCAGGTATTTCATCGCCCTGATCACGCTCATCAGCCTTCCTCCCGGCATCTTGCTCTGGTTTGTCATCCATCCCTTCGCGCGTTTCTGGCGCAAGCTTGGGCCCGTCTGGACCTATGCAGTCCTCAGCCTGCCCATGGCTTTGCTGATGGTGGGGGTGTTCCTGGCACGGCAGCGATTGCTGGCAGTCGACTTCGGAACCAGTCCGCTGCTCATCGCGCTGTCGGTTCTAACCATCGCGGCAGGCACCTGGCTGGCTGTGAGGCGCCGCAAGCTGTTGACTTACGGCCTCCTTTCCGGGCTGCCGGAGCTGTCGCAGCATCGCTATCCCGGCAAGCTCCTGACCGAAGGAGTCTACGCGAAGATTCGGCATCCCCGTTACATAGAGGCGCTGCTCTGGACCCTTGGCTACGCGCTGTTCGCCAACTACTTGGCGGTCTATATCGCCTTCTTGCTGGCCATCCCGGCACTCTACCTTGTCGTGTTGCTCGAGGAGCGCGAGCTGCAGGACCGGTTCGGCGCGGAGTACGAGGAGTACTGCCGGCGCGTGCCGAGATTCATCCCGCGAGCGGTGTCGCGCTCCTGAGCTGCCGAACCGCAGATCTCCTGCATAGCACTCTGGCTCTTCGGGTCTGGCGAGATCGGCCGGGGCTTCACAGGTTAGACGCGGATCTGTAAGGTCAGACCTCGAGGCTGGAGTGATTTCATGAGCAGCAGGATCGGGAGGGGTTAGCTGTGGGCGGATTCTTCGGGGTTGTGTCGGACGCGGACTGTGTAGCCGGCCTTTACTACGGGACAGACTATCACTCGCACCTGGGCACGATGCGGGGCGGCCTCGCGGTGCGTGGCGGTAGCGGGATCACGCGGTTCATCCACGATATCAGCAGCGCCCAGTTCCGCAGCAAGTTCGAGGCTGACCTGCCGATGCTGAACGGGAACATGGGGATCGGTGTCATCAGCGATTATGAGGACCAGCCGCTGATCATCCATTCGCACCACGGGACCTACGCCATCGTCACTGTCAGTAAGCTCGCGAATCTCGATGATCTCGTTAGGAAGGCTCTGAAGCGTGGTGCGCATTTTTCGGAGATGAGCGGTCATGAGGCGAACCCCACGCAGGTCGTCGCAAACCTGATCGACCAGGGCGACACATTCGAGGATGGCATCCAGATCGCGCAGGAGGCTATCACGGGATCGTGTTCCGTCTTGCTGCTAACCGAGAAGGGCATCTACGCGGCGCGCGATCGGCTGGGCCGTACGCCGGTTGTGATCGGGGAGAGACCGGGCGGGTACGCAGCGACGCTGGAGACGTGCGCACTGCCGAATCTCGGCTATCAGGTGTCCAGCTATCTGGGCCCCGGTGAGATCGTGCGTATCACACAGGAAGGGGTCGAGCAGTTGAGCCCACCGGGAAGCCGGTGTCAGATTTGTGGGTTCCTCTGGGTCTACTTCGGCTATCCAGCGTCGAGCTATGAGAGCGTCAACGTGGAGGTCGTCCGCAATCGCTGCGGCGAGTTACTCGCCGCACGCGATGATGTGGCGGTTGACCTGGTCGCGGGTATCCCGGACTCGGGCACGGGCCACGCCATCGGCTACGCGAACGCTGCCGGCATCCCATATCGTCGCCCCTTCGTGAAGTACACGCCGACGTGGCCGCGCAGCTTCATGCCCCAGGATCAGCGGGTGCGGGATCTGGTGGCGCGGATGAAGCTGATCCCGATCCGCGAGATCATCGAGGGCAAGCGGCTGCTCTTCTGCGAGGACTCGATCGTGCGGGGTACGCAGCTGAAGGACATCATCCAGCGGCTGTACGATTACGGTGCGTCCGAGGTTCACATGCGACCCGCCTGTCCGCCGCTGGTCTTCGCCTGCAAGTTCCTGAACTTCTCACGCTCGCGATCGGAGCTGGACTTGGCAGCGCGTAGCGCGATCCAGGAGATCGCTGGGGACGCGCCCGGCGACGTGGTGGAGTACTCGAACCCGGAATCGGAGCGGTACTGCGCCATGGTGGAGGCCGTGCGAGCGCGGCTTGGGTTGACGTCGCTGCAATACCAGAAGATGGATGATCTCATTGCTGCGATCGGGCTTCCCAAGGAGAGGGTCTGCACCTACTGCTGGGACGGTGTGGAGCTCTGAGCAGGGCTGCGGAGCGCGCACCCTCCATCAGCAAGCTGTCCCGTGATGAAGAGAGCGACAGAGGAGTTCTACGCGGCTCTGACGACGGATTATTTGACGAAGATCCGCCAGCTGGTCCCCAGGTATGACGAGATGGTCGAGTGTATCTTGGAGCTGCTCGAGCTCTGCTCTCCCAAGACTGTCCTGGATATCGGTGCGGGTATCGGCAACATCTCCGCGCTCGTGCTGCGCGGAATCCCCGGGTCACGAGTGACGGCGGTCGAGCCGTCCGATGCGATGATTGGAAAGGCGCGCCGGTTAAGTGAATCGAGTCCCGATCGTATCAGATTGGTACGTCAGGACATTCTGGATTTCGTCCCGGACGGTAGGTTTGACGCCATCTTCTCGAACCTGGTCCTGCACAACATCCCGCTGGACGAGAGGGGACCTCTTCTTACAAGGTTGTGCGGGTGGCTGGAGCCAGGGGGCTGCTTCGTCTGGAGCGATCTGATCTGTCACGCCGATGAGCGAGTCCAGGCACACTTCGTGGAGTACAGGAAGGCGTTCGCGCTGGCGGCCGGATGTTCCAGCGAGCTCGTCGAGGAGAACTTCGAGAAGGAGGCACGCGAGGATCATCCGCTGACGATCGAGCAGATGAATGAGGAGGCGCGGCGCGCTGGGTTTCGGCGGGCGACGCCTGTCTGGATACACGACACATTTGCCATACTCTGGCTGCGTCGCTGACCATGAAGCGTGTTCGCCTGATCCACTGGAACGCCGCCGAGGCCGCGGAACGAGCCGCGCGGCTGCAAGCTGCAGGCTACAGCGTGAACGCCGAGATGCTGACGCCCGAAGGTCTGCGTGAGCTGAGGGCGAGCCCTCCCCACGCGGTGGTCATCGACCTGAGCCGGACGCCGTCTCACGGCCGGGATGTCGGTCTGGGTCTGCGGGGTTACAAGGCGACGCGGCACGTGCCCCTGGTCTTCGTAGGAGGCGACCTGGAGAAGGTGGCGCGCATCAAGGAGCTGCTGCCGGACGCTGTCTACAGCACGTGGAGCCGGATTCGCAGCGCGTTGAAGCGGGCTATCGCCAACCCTCCCCGTGATCCTACGGTGCCGGGGTCAGTACTTGCCGGTTACTCGGGCACACCACTGACTAAGAAGCTCGGCATCAAAGCGAACTCGGTGGTCGCGTTGATCGGTGCGCCGCGAGGTTTCGAGAAGAACTTGGGCAAGCTGCCCAAGGGTGTGACGCTGCGCAGGCGTGCCGGTGGCCAGGCCGACCTGACCGTCTGGTTCAGCAAGTCCTGCAAGGACCTGGAGAGTCGGATTGAACGCGTGGCCGAGCGGGTGGGCAGGGATGGGCTCTGGATCGCGTGGCCCAAGAAGAGCTCGCGAGTTGCCAGTGATCTGTCGGGTAATGAGGTGCGGAGGCTCGGTTTGGCCGCGGGCTTGGTAGACTACAAGATCTGCGCGATCGACGCGACCTGGTCAGGCCTCAAGTTCACGCGGAAGAAGTCCAAGTGAGTAGTGCGCCCCCTGAGAGTGCGCCTGCGGACAGCCGGCGAGCGCATATCCTCGGGTATCTCGCTTCGCTCCTCGTCATCGCGCAGATGGTGCTGGCCATCTTCGTGGAGCGGGGGCGATATCAGTCGGTACGCTACATAGGGCTGCTGTTCGGAGTCACCGCTCTATTCCTCATGTTCGTTCCCATGTTCACCCTACGCCGCTACGGTCGTGTGGAGTCCGGCAGGAACTATATGCAGACGACGACCGTGGTTGAGCGTGGCCCGTTTTCCTTCGTGCGACATCCGCAGTATCTGGGCTACATGTTTATCAGTGTCACCTTCATGCTGACGACGCAGCACTGGCTGGTCGTCGCCCTGGGAGTGCCCGCGATCGTCCTGTTCTATCTGTATTCGCTGGGCGAAGAGGGACGCTTAAAGGGGAGATTCGGGGAGCAGTATGAGGCATACATGGCAAGGGTGCCGCGCTTCAATCTTCTAGCGGGTGCGATACGCGCGGCTAAACGAGGGAGAGTCGAGCGCCAGGAATCGGGCTGACTGATCCGGCCTAGCCCATGACAGAGTCGCAAGAGGGTGTGCTAGCCGATGGCGGCAGGCCGGCGGGAGCCGAGGATCTTTTCCGCCGGCTGCGAGAGCTTGGTATATCGTTCGAGACTGTGGACCATCCAGCGGTCTTCACGGTCGAGCAGGCGAAAGCACTGCGAGGCGAGCTACCCGGGTGTCATGTGAAGAACCTGTTTCTGCGCGACCGGAAGGGCGCCATGTGGCTGGTGGTGTGCCGGGAGGATCGGGCGATCGATCTCAAGGTGCTCGCCGGACTGCTGGGCGCTGGTCGACTTTCGTTCGGCAGCCCCGAGCGCTTGATGAAGTATCTCGGCGTCATCCCGGGGGCCGTGACGCCGTTCGCGGTGATCAACGACAAGGGTGGCCAGGTGCGTGTGGTGCTGGAGCGCCGGATGCTGGAGACCGAGCCCCTGAACTTCCACCCGCTGGACAACGCGATGACGACGGCGATTGGGGCGGACGATTTCGTCCGCTTCCTTGAGGCGGAGAGCCATGCGCCGGAGTACATCGATCTCGGGTGACGCAGGGTCCGATCATCGAATCGGCGCTGAGAGCAGATTGAGGGTGCTTGCATGAGACTTGAGGCGGCAGTCGTGAGTGTGGCATTGGTCACTTGCGTTCCCGGCAGCTTGACTGCTCAAGCTGACTACCAGCCGAGTCAGGAGAACCTCGAAGCGCGGACCTGGTTTCAGAACGCGAAGTTCGGGCTGTTCATCCACTGGGGTATCTACAGTGTGCTGGGCTCCGGTGAGTGGGTGATGGAGGTGAGGCGGATCCCAGCGGCGCACTACGAGCGGCTGGCCGAGCTGTTCAATCCCACGGAGTTCGATGCCGAGGAGTGGGTCAGCTTGGCGAAGTCGGCGGGCATGAGATACGTGACCATCACCGCAAAGCACCATGACGGCTTCGCCATGTTCGATTCGGAGCTAACCGACTGGAATATCGTCGATCGCACGCCCTACGGGCGTGATGTCCTGGCCGAGCTGGCGGAGGCCTGTCGGCGGCACGGACTGAAGCTCTTCCTCTATTACTCACAGCTGGACTGGCACCATCCCGACTACTATCCGCGCGGGCGAACGGGACGGTCGGCGGGAAGGCCGGAAAATGGAGAGTGGGGGCGGTACATCGACTACATGGATAGCCAGCTGCGCGAGCTGCTCAGCAAGTACGGAGAGATCGGTGGGATCTGGTTCGACGGGATGTGGGATCGCCCGGACGCCGACTGGCGGCTGGAGCGAACCTACTCCCTCATTCACGGGCTTCAGCCTCAAGCCCTGATCGGGTCGAATCACCATCAGGTCCCGTTCCCGGGTGAGGATTTCCAGATGTTCGAGAAGGACCTGCCCGGAGCCAATACGGCAGGCTTCAACACGACAGAGGTCAGCAGCCTGCCGCTGGAGACCGCCGAGACGATCAATGGTTCCTGGGGTTACAACCTCACGGACGATCGCTACAAGTCCACCGCTGACCTCATCCGCTACTTCGTGCGGGCCGCTGGCAGCAACGCCAATTTCCTGCTGAACGTCGGACCCATGCCCAACGGCAAGATTCAGCCGGAGTTCGTGGATCGGCTGCAGGCGATCGGCCGGTGGCTGGCGAGGTACGGGGAGTCGGTCTACGGGACGCGGGGCGGGCCGATCGCGCCCGGGCCATGGGGCGTCACGACGCAACGCGACGCCAACGTCTACGTACACGTCCTGGAATGGGACGGGCCCGTCCTCGCCTTGCCACGTCTAGCGGGACACGTGCGGTCAGCACGGCTGCTGCGTACAGGTGCGGAGATCGCAGTCGAGCAGACCGAGACGGCGCTGCTCATCTCTCTACCGCCGCGTCCGGTTGGCCTGGTGGATGAGATCGTGGTTGTCGAACTGGGCGGATAGGGAGGCCTGAGCGGGCTGGGCGAGAGGTACTCGATCCAGGGTCAGGTGCGGACGGTCGGTGGGCATACCTGGAGCAGACTTGCTGCGGGTAACGCGGTGGTTCATCTATATAGGACACGAAGTCGTCGATCGATTTCCGAAGCGGCGCGGCAGTAGGAAGGCTTCCGGGGTAGAGCAGACGTGTTCCTTAGCGCCGCGCCGCGATCGGGATGCGGTGGTTCTGACGGGACACAGCGCCGCGTGGAGGGCAAGCCATGGCATTCAGGATTCGTCGTGTTGAGTACTTCTACGCCACGGTCCAGGACCAGCCAGGGGAAGGCTACAAGCTGCTATCCCTGCTGGCGGACCTGGGAATCAACCTGCTTGCCTTTACGGCGATTCCGGTGGGGCCGTTGCGGACTCAGCTGACGCTCTTTCCAGAGGACAGCGGCAAGATGGAGAGCGAGGTAAAGAAATCCGGGCTCGTTCTGGATGGGCCTCATCGCGCCTTGTTGGTTCAGGGTGACGACGAACTCGGGGCCCTGGCGACGGTTCACGAGAGGCTCTATGAGGCGAACGTCAACGTGTATGCCTCCAGCGCGGTAACGGACGGAAGAGGCAACTACGGCTACATCCTCTACGTTAGGCCGGAGGAGTACGAGAGAGCGGCGACGGCTCTCGAGGTCTGACTTTGGCGCCCTCTCAGCGTGGCGAGCTGGCTCCGCTGGCGTGGGTCCTAGGGGTGCGCGGGTACAGTTCTGGAGGCCTCTAAGGTACGAGCCTGACGTGCTCGACCCGGGTCATACCGAAGTTGCGAAGCTCGAGTCGGCGGAACTCGGCTGAATGGGTGAACCCTTCGTTCGGGCGGTGGACGAACCAGTAGTACTGTCCGGGCGTCAGAAACCTCCCAATATCCGGGTGCGTCATCACCTTCACCCCGTCGACTAGGCAGATTGCCCTGCTTGGGTCGACGGGACTGGCGCAATTCGGCCCGCCGAGATACCAGCTGACCGCCCAGAAGAACCGTTGCTTCGGCACATAGACGATCTCGCCGGGCGTCATCTGTGCCTTGACGTAGAGCGCGGCCGTCTTTGGGACCGGCTCACGCGTGTAGGTCGTTTGCTGAACGAGCAGAGCGACGAGATAGCCGCCCAGCACTGCCGCTCCCAACAGCGGCGCGAGCCGGCGGAGCGGGGCGGGATAGGGACGACCGTCAGGGTCGGTAGGGGTCAGCCCCAGTGCGAGCGCGATGCAGAGGAAAGGAGTGATGAACGCCAGCGTCCTGTGGTACCAGATCGGCGAGATCAGATAGCTGATGGCTGCAACGGCGAGCATGGGTCCCAGGACCACGGAGGGGGCGAAGGACCGACTTCGCTCTCCCCGGGCAAACCCCAGGACGATCACAGCGAACACGAGCAGCACGCAGGTCACTTGGATCCACTCGGCCGGTGCCGTCGTGTCCCCGAACAACAGCATCCAGAGAGTCTCAGGTATCGTGACGAGAGTAGGCACGGCCATGTGGCCCGGGAAGCTTCTGATCGTGTAAGCATGGAAGAGCCACGGCAGCAGGGCTAGGACGATAGCGGCCTGCAGTACCGTCCACCTCAATAGCGTCAACCTGTCGATCTTGGATCGGACGAGCGATAGGGCCGCGTACGCATAGATGGCAGAAAGCAGAATGAAGCCGGTGCCATGACTGTACAGGGCAGCGATACTCGTGGCGACGACGCCGAGAGCGGGAAGGGGACCGGGTCGTCTCAGCAGGAATTCATGATTGAAATACCAGCACCACACCGCCAGGAACATCAGCCAGGTGTACATGCGTGCTTCTTGCCCGTGATAGACCGCGTAGGGCGAGATCGCGAAGAACAGACTGGCCAGCACGGCCGCCGGCTCCGAGAAGACGCGCCTCGTGGTAATGTAGATCGAGATCAACGTGAGCAGGCTCAAGAAGACGGAGTTGAGGCGGACCCAAACGTCGCTGTGGCCCAGCTGCAGCCAAGCGTGCAGCTGGATGTAGTAGAGGGGTGGGTGTGGGTCGTGGGCAGCGACGCTACGGATCAGGTCGCTGATGGGAAGGACGGCGTGCGTGACCGACTGGAGCTCGTCGTACCAGAGGCCGTTCCGCGCGAGGTCATAGGTGCGGACGGCCAGGGCCAGGGCTACGATGGGGAGCAGGTAGAGCCAGCGTTTGGAGACCCCGGTCATTTCACCTTCACGGATGGGTTCTTCTTCGCTGTGACACGAGCCGCGATCGTCGAGAGACCGCAGAGTCCGATTCCTGGTCGAGCCGCGTTGTGGCCTAGAGATCGGTCGGCCCGGGATGTTAGGCGGTCGAGGCCAACGATACTGCGCCGCTGACGGTGAGTAAAGCTCGGCTCAGCGCAGCACCTCTGGACACCGGAGTACTAGGTAGATGCGTCTCGTCAACTCGCATGGCCTCGCTGGCGGATCGGCAGTGGTGGAGGTGAGCGTGGTCTGTCGCTGGTCAGCTCTCTGGGAGGTATTATCTTAGTTGAGTAAGTGGCAAGAGTCGCAAGCAGGTTGTGTCAGGTGAGCGAGACGGCCAGGAAGACTATTGCGTGAGAGGAGCGTGATGGAACCTGAGCCCACTGTGTTCGTGGTTGACGATGATGCGGACGTGCTCGAAGCTGTTGCCTTCCTACTCCAAGGTGTCGGTCTCGAGGTGGAGACCTACGCTTCAGCGAAGGATTTTCTCGAGGCCTACGATCCGCTGAAGCCAGGCTGTCTTGTGCTGGATGTTCGTATGCCGGGAATGAGCGGCCTGGAGCTCCAGGAGCGCCTCGAGTCGTTGGAGTCAACGCTCCCGATCATCTTCCTTTCGGCTCACGGGGATGTACCGATCGCTGTGCATGCCATCAAGGCCGGTGCTGTGGACTTCCTAGAGAAGCCGTTTCGCGATCAGGAGTTTATTGACAAGGTCCAGCACGCAATCGAAGAGAACGCTCGCTTGCGAAATGAACTTGCCGAGCGCAACAGAATCGCTGCACGGATTGATGCGCTGACACCGCGGGAACGGGAGGTTATGGAGCTGGTTGTGCAGGGGAAGACGAACAAGGCGATTGGGTTGGAGCTCGAACTGAGCCAGCGTACCGTTGAGATCCACCGTGCCCGGGTCATGGAGAAGATGCAGGCAGATTCGCTGCCGGAACTCGTCCAGATGGTGGTGCGCCTACGCGCGTAGGTGCGACTCTTGCGCGACGGCCGCTAGCCCTTGCTGCCAATCATAGCAGTGCGCTCAGCGTGACCACTCTCCGAGGTGCGTGGAAACCGCAACGCCTATACGAGTGATTCCGTATTGTGGTGCGCTGGCATGTCTCGTAGGATGCGATATGAAAACCGGCATCTCGAGCGCTTGGCAGACTGGTACGGTTTCGAGCGTAATCGAGGGTGGGCAGTGGCGGTGAGCGGCAATGCCTAGCGGGCTCGTCGGCGGATTTGTGCTGGCAATGGACGACCACTCCGTCGTGCCGCTCATCGCTCTGCCCCTTCTATGTCCTCACCGGAACCCACCTGGCCGGCTGGGCTGAGGTTCTCGCCACACGAGTTCTCATCGAGACCACAATAGGGCTCGTCACACAAGTCGTCAGAAGCTAGGTTCCAGCGCCAGATCACCGGGAAGGGCTGGCCGGCCCGGAGGTAGACAGGTCTCAGCGGAGTCCAGGCCTGTTGGGTCAACCATTCTGGGTGAGGGGACAGATGCAACGCCTTTGACGATATCGAAAATCAGGTTCGTCTGTCGGAGGCTCAACGGGTCGGTCCTCAGGAGGAGATGTGACATCGTATGGTTGAGCAACTTCAGTTGGGTGCTTCCGACATCGCGGTCTCACCTTTAGGTCTAGGTTGCTGGCAGTTCTCCGGCGGTCGGGGGCTAGCTGGCCGATACTGGGAGGCACTGCCATCGGAAGTCGAGGAGGACATCGTTCGTCTCGCGCTCGACGGAGGTGTGAACTGGTTCGACACCGCCGAGGTCTACGGATGGGGTACCTCGGAGAGCGCGCTGAGCCGGTCGCTGAGACGGCTGGGACGCAAGAGCGGTGACGTGGTGATCGCGACGAAGTGGTGGCCGCTCTTCCGCTTTGCCGGACACATCCGAAAGAGCATCGCTGAGCGGCTGCATCGGCTGGACGGCTTTGACATCGATCTCTACCAGGTTCACCAGCCGTACTCGTTCTCGTCGGTCGCGGCGCAGATGAACGCGATGGCCGACCTGGTGGAGGCGGGTAAGATCCGCGTGATCGGTGTGAGCAACTTCAGCGCACGGGCGATGGAGAAGGCATTCAAGGTGCTCGCCGGTCGTGACCTGCCGCTGGTATCGAATCAGATGAGATACAGCCTGCTGGATCGCGCGATCGAGGCGAACGGCGTGTTGGACGCGGCCAGGGACCTGGGGATCACGATCATCGCCCACTCACCGCTGGCCCAGGGGATCCTCTCCGGGAGATTCCACGACGATCCGTCGCATGTGGCGCGGCTGACGGGGCCGCGCAAGCGGCTGGCCGCCTTCAGTCGGAGGGGCCTCGAGCGGACGCGGCCGCTGGTGGAGGCGTTGCGCGAGATTGCGACTCAATACGACGCTACGCCTTCGCAGGTCGCACTGAACTGGCTCATCCATGTGCACGGCGATACGGTCGTGGCGATCCCGGGCGCGAGCCGAGTGTCGCAGATGGAAGACAACCTCGGGGCGCTCCGCTTTGCTCTGAGTCAGGAGCACCTGGCGCGGCTCGACCAGCTGTCCAGTCAGTTCAAGGCGTAGGCGGGATCGGGGTACGACGACAGCGATGTCGCTTCAGAGGGGGTACCATGTTGTGCAGGGTTTTGAGACTCGGCTTGGCAGCAGCCTGCGTGCTGTCGGTCGTTGAGGGAGCGTTCGCGCAGACGGCCGGCGCGTACCTCGGGCAGCTGACTTGGCCGGAGGCGGAGCGGCGACTGGCGGAGGCGCCGCTTGTCATCTTGCCGTTCGGTGCCGGTGCCAAGGAGCACGGCCCGCATCTGCCGATGAACGCGGATCAGGTGGTGATGGAGTATCTGTGTCAGCAGGCCGTGGATTCGCTGGCGGTGCTAGTGGCGCCTGCGATACTGCACGGCTGGTTCCCGGCGTTCCGCGATTTCCCGGGTACCGAGGTGAGCGACCCGGACGTGTTCAGGGACTATGTCTTCGAGGTCGCGCGATCGCTCGTTGCGCACGGCGCTAAGCGCATCGTCTTCCTCAATACCGGGATCAGCAGGGCCACGGGCCTGCCGCTCGCGATCGCGGCCCGCGAGATACGGGTGCAGACCGGCACACCGACGCTGGTGGTCTCGTGGGACGATCTCGAGACGGCGGAGATCGAGGCGTTGTCGGAGCAGCGCGTGGGTGGGCATGCCGACGAGCTCGAGACCTCCATCAACCTGTTCCTGCAACCCGAGCTGGTGCGGGCGGAGTTGCCTGCGGCCGACTACGGGGCAGAGTCGCGCAAGGACTATCCGGGCTACGAGCCCGGCCTCTTCTCGCGGGACCCGAACGACCCGGCGTATTCCGAGACCGGCTACTTCGGGGACCCGAGCCTGGCCAGCGCCGAGAAGGGGAAGGCGGCACTGGCGATCATGACGAGGGAGTGGTTGAGGGCGCTGAGGGGGTTTGCCGAGGCGCCGCTGGGCTCTCCTCGATAGTCAACGGCCTGGCGTGGGGTCAGTTGTTGACGCAGGATGGTTTTCGGTCCTGCAGAGAGAGGCCCGTCTCTGAGTCACTAAGAAGTCAGCGGGCTCGGAAGGAGAGCGAGTGGGTGAGCGGATGAGAGCAACGGCGTTGCTCGCGGTGATGTGCATCCTCACGCCGGCGAACTCGGCGGCGCAGAGCTACGTCTCGGAGGACGGCAAATTGAAGGTCGCTCTGGTGAAGATGCCGTACACGGGCGCGCGCAACGTTCCGGAACTGTCGGATGTGCCGGACTACCTCGCGCAGGGAGGGATCGAGGACCGGCTGACAGGGAGGGGCGTGGCGCTGAAACCGATGAGTACGGTCGCGCTGACGGCGGAAGAGCAGCGGGAGTATGGCGAGTGGCATCGGCTCGGCCTCGCGAACGGTCATCTCAAGGAGATCGTCGCGCAGAATCGGCGCGACGGCTACCTGTCGGTGGGTTTGCTGGCGAACTGCAGCTCGCTGATGGGGATGCTGGCCGGATTGCAGTACTCGGGTGAGACTGGCCGGCCCCTCAGGGTGGGGCTGGTGTTCATCGACGCGCACGGTGACTTCAACACGCCAGAGACGACGTTGAGCGGGATGCTGGGCGGGATGCCCGTCGCCGTATCCGCCGGGCTGGCGCTGAGGAACCTGCGGCTCGAGTCGGGCCTCGATCCCGCCTTGCCTACCCGGCACATTGTCATGGCCGCGGTGCGCGACACCGACCCGTTGGAGCAGGAACTGATTGATCGCTCCGATATTGAGATGCTGACCGTCGAGGACATACGGACCCGCTCGGAGAACATCCATCGCCAGATGGAGCGGCTCTCAGGACTGACGGATGTCATCTATATCCACGTCGACATGGATGTGTTGGATCCGAGTGAAGTCGCTGGGCACGCGCTGACCGTGCCGGGTGGGCCGACCAGCGCGGAGTTGGCGGCCGCTCTCACGGAGATGTTCCGGTACGAGAAGGTGGCGGCGCTCGGGATCGCTTCGACTCCCGCTTGGGAGCGGGATCCGCAGGGCAGCGCGCGGGAGGCAGCGTACAGGCTGATGGAAGGAGCGCTGGAGGGCGCTAAGCGCCGCTGACGGCTCGGCGCGTGGCAAATCCGGCAGCCGCGAGAAGGCGGCTGCCCCGGCGGTAGCGCTCGGCCTACAGCGTCTCGAAGCGTCCCTGGAAGAAGCGCAGCTTCGCCGGCTCGTAGACGAACTTGAGGCCCTTGATCGCCTCGCGGCGGTCGTACACCCGCTTGACTCCCTCCGCCACCGCCTGCATGTGATCGTTGGTGTAGACGCGGCGCGGGATGGTCAGCCGCACCAGCTCGAGCGCCGGCCGGTAGTTCTTGCCGGTCTCGGGGTCCCGTCCTTTGGAGACGTTGCCGCGCTCCATGGCGCGCACGCCCGTCTCGACGAAGATCTCCGCCGCCAGCCGCTGGGCGGGGAACTCGTCCTGATCGATGTGGGGCAGGAAGCGCTTGGCGTCGAGGAAGATAGCGTGGGTGCCGGGCGGCGTGACGATGGGGACGCCCATCTCGAGCAGCAGTCGCCCCAGGTACTGGGTCTGCTCGACGCGTGAGCGGATGTAACGGTCGTCAACCATCTCTTCTATGCCGCGAGCGATGGCAGCCAGGTCGGCGGTAGCGAGCCCGCCGTCGGTGACGTTGCCCTCGTAGACGCGGAGCATGTCCTCGGCCTTGCGGGCGAGCTCCGTTTCATCGCGGAAGCAGAGCACGCCGCCGATGTTGATGAGGAAGTCCTTCTTGCCGCTCACCGTGCAACCATCCCCGTAGCGCATCATCTCGCGGACGATGTCCTTGATCTTGACTTCGTGATAGCGGGGATCGCGCTGCTGGATCATGTAGGCGTTCTCGACGAAACGGGTCGAGTCGAAGAACACGGGGATGCCGACCGAGCTACAGTACTCGTAGACCTCCCTCATGTTGTCCATGCTGCACGGCTGGCCGCCCGCCATGTTGACGGAATGCTCGAACGAGATGTAGGCGATCTTCTCGGCGCCGTGCTCGTCCACCAGCGACTTCAGCTTCTCGAGATCGATGTTCCCCTTCCAGGGGAACTCGCTCTCCGGGTTGTGCGCCTCGTCCACGATGACGTCGACGAAGACGCCGCCCGCTAGCTCCTGGTGCAGCTTGGTTGTCGTGAAGTACATGTTGCCGGGCACGAACTGGCCGGGCGTGATGCAGATCTGGCTGAGGATGTGCTCGGCGGCCCGACCCTGATGGGTGGGAATGATGTAGGTGTAGCCGGTCACTTCCTGCAGCGTCTTCACCAGGCGGTGGTACTCGTCGGTGGCGATGTGGCTGGCGGGCACGCCTTCGTAGGCGGCCCACTGATCGGTGCTCATCGCCGCCGTGCCGGAGTCGGTGAGGAAGTCGATGGTCACGTCGGCGGAGCGCAGCAAAAACGTGTTGTAGCCCGCCTCGTGGATCGCCCTCTCACGCTGCTCGCGAGTGAGCACGCCCACGCGCTCGATGGTGTGGATCTGGTAGGGGAAGGTGTCGAACTCGAAGGGCTTGAGTTCGGCGGAGAGGCCGCGATAGCGCATCTCGTCCCGCCAGTCCCCCGTGGCTGTTGCCTCCAGGGCCGTCACCTCATCGCGCTGCCGATAGAGGCTCACGATCGCGTCGGCGATCTGATCGAGCTGCTCGTTCATCAAGGCGAGCCGCGGAATCTGCACGGGCACCAGAGTGTAGCCTTCGAGCTTGTGGGTCGCCACGGCCCGTACACCGGAGATCAGGTAGAGCGCGGCGGAGAAGGTGTCTTGGACGTGCTCTCGGACATGAGGCAGGAACTCGTCTGCCTTGATGTAGGCGCCGTCGCAGCCCGGCTCGAGCGGCACACCGGCGTCACGCAGCCGCCCGTTGAAGTGTTCCACCTGCCCCATGATCCAGCCGACTGTCGACTCGTCGCACATCTCGGCGATGCCACGGGCGAGGACCTCCATGGTGCGGCCGGCCATACCGCCGTACGTGTGTAACCCCTCGTAGACGACCACCTCGTTCATGAACTTCTCATGATCATCGGGATCGTCGGTCGTGAGGATGCCGCCGGTGTTGGACTTGGGGTCCTGGGCGCCGTCCAGCTCGAAGACGTGGCTGGTCTCGGCGATCTCCTTGACGATCTCGGCGATCGTGCGATCCGACTGGCCGGACTCGTGACGTTGGATGATCCAGGCGTTCTCGACGGCCCGCGAGCCATCGAGAACCAGGCGGAGCGCGTGCTGATCGGCAAGCTCGCGGACCGCGTAGAGGTTCGCGAGGCTGAACGGATAGAGTCCGTCGGCGCAGGCCTGGACGCTGATCAGGGCCACCCTTCCCTCGCCGAGAACCCTCTTCAGCGCCGCGAGGTCCACGTTGCCGGTGAAGATCTTCTGCTTCTCGTCACGTACGTCCACCACCTGCACGTCCCGGGGGGCCAGGACGTCGATGCGGCTGCGGGCGTTGCTGGGCACGACGCTGCCTGGGGGCACCATGGTCGAGACGACCAGCTTGATGCAGCCGAGCTCGTTGTGGGTGGGGCAGACGTAGGTATGGCCGAGCACCTCGTGGACGGCTGTCTGCAAGGCCTCGAAGTTGCGGGAGCCGGCGTAGGCCTCATCGCCGATCAGCTGCCCGGAGAGCTGCTCCTGGCTGACCGCGTTGGCAGCGCGGGAGCACATGTCGAACGTGATCTGGCTGGGCGTGAGGTTGAAGACGTTGGAGCCGGCCTCGGCGAGGTGGTTCTTGCGTTCTTCGAACGACGCAAAAGAGAGCAATCGGACGGTCTTGATCTTGTGTGGCTCGTGACTCACCATGGTCGTCTCTCGAAACGTGTCTGGGCCTTCTTGGCGTCGCGGGTCCCGGGCACGCGCCGGCCGCGTTCCGGTAGGAGGCCGGCGGGCAGGCTCTCGAACTCGCTCTCTGGTCAGGGCTGGCGGTACCCGAAGCTAGCTGGGAAGCGGCCGTTGCAAAAGGGTGGAGCCCGTATCAAGGGCGGCACTGGCGTCCCAAGGGCGGCCGTGACTATCTTCGCGGCTTTGCGTCGCTGGCCAGCACTTTCGTAGAAGAACGTGACGCTTTTCCTGGGGCTCATGTTCGTGGAGCCGGGCAAGTACAGCCTCGACGAGCTGCTCAGGCGCGGATTATGCGGCCTGCTGTGTGAGAGGTGATATGCGCGATTCATTGACAGTGGGAGGTGCTTCCTGGCCTCGCACCCCGAGTCTCGTGGCGGGGCTGGGAATGATCGCCGCGTCGACCCTGACCATCAAGCATTTCTTTGACGCGAACTACCCGGCCTCGATCTGGGAGGGATCGTTCTGCGACATCAGCGCGTTCTTCAACTGTGACAGCTCGGCGTTCGCGCTGATCTCCCAAGTCGGGGGCGTGCCGCTGGGGTACTTCGGCCTGTTCGTGGGTGCGCTGGTCTCGCTGGGCGCCGTTTTTCCGAGCGCGGGTTTCGAGCGAACCAACAGGACGAAGCACCTCGGCACATACGGAGTCATCTTGTTGGCCGGTGCGTACGGATTCGCCCTGTACCACGATGCCAGGAAAGATGCTCAGACCGGTGGTGTGGCGACCCGTGTCGTGGAGCAGTACTTCAGTCTGCCCGAGGTTGCGACGCCGAGTATCCTGTCGCCCTATTGGAGCGTACGGTCGACCCAGGAGTTCGAGGACGCGCCGATCCGGATCATCGAGTACGCGGATTTCCTTTGCTCCGACTGCCTCTATCTCTACGGGCAGCTCGAGCAGCTGCGAGAGGAGTTCAAGGGGAAGATCAATATCGCCTTTCAGTTCTTCCCGCTCGATGCGCAGTGCAACGATGTCGTGGAGAAGGACCTGCATCCGGGCGCCTGTGATCTCTCCTATATGTCGGCCTACGATCCGAGCAAGTTCGTGCAGATCCACGATGAGATCTTCGAGAATTTCCGGGCGGCCCGGAATCCCGAGTGGAGGATGGAGCTGGCGCGGAGATACGGAGTCGAGGCGGCGCTGACCGACTCGGCGACCAGGAGGGCGGTGCATCGAATCATCAAGACGGGGACGGAGTACGAGAAGACGTCGGATCGGTACGCGCACGGTATCAGGTCGACGCCAACGATGATTGTGAACAACCGGATGATCATCGGTACGTTTCCTCACGAGCAGCTGAGAGCGATCTTCCAGGCGCTCGTGGATGAGCACGAGCGGGGCGAAGGCAGGAGATTCATGGAGAACTGGGTGGAGGAATGACTTGACGGCGGGAAGCACCACCGCACTTGAACTCGCCACACTCGCCGTCGGAGCCGTCGTCTTTGTGCTGGTTCTTCTGGCGGCCGTCGTCTCGCTGTTCGAGGGTGAATTCCGTGCAGCACGGCGTGCGCTTCTTCTGTCTGTCCTGGTGTCCTTGCCCTACGTCTTGGTTGGGCTCTTTGATTTCCCTTATCAGGCGCTCCTTGCCGTCCTACTGCTGGCTGTGACCGGGGGAGCGGTTGTCCTGCTCCTCATCCCTCTGGGACGAAGAACCATCAGCGAGAACGAGATACCGACGACGCGGATCGACGAGCGGGACATCATGTTCTCGCGCGACCTGCTGGAGGTCGGCACGCCGAGGTTCGAGGAGTACTACGCGGCGAATCCCGAGAAGCGGGCGGCCGATGACGCCTTCAGGGCTTTCCCGGGACTGTTGGCGCCCGGTTCGAAGATGTACAACGTGTACACCTTCTCGGCCGCCAGCGCGACGTTCAGCGCGGTGGCGAGCCTGGACCCGATCGTGGAGGGCGAGCTGTCCCCCGGGGAGGTGATCGCGGATCCAAGGCAGGCGACGCGATTCATCAAGAGCTGGATTCGCAAGCTGGGCGCGGTGTCCGTCGGGGTGACCGAGCTAGAGGACTATCACCTCTACAGCACGATCGGGCGCGGGCCGCGCTACGGTGAGCCGGTCGAGCGGGCGCACGACTATGCCATCGCCTTCACGGTCGAGATGGATAAGGAGTTGGTGGGCCGCGCGCCGAAGGGCCCCATCGTCATGGAGTCGGCCCATCAGTATCTGGCGGCCGGTGCCATCGCCGTCCAGGTGGCCCAGTTCATCCGCAACCTCGGCCATGCGGCGCGTGCTCACATCGATGCCAACTATCGGGTCGTTTGCCCGCTGGTGGCGCGCGACGCGGGCCTCGGCGAGATCGGGCGGATGGGCCTGCTGATGACGCCCGAGCTGGGGCCGCGGGTGAGAATCGGAGTCGTCACCACAACTCTTCCTCTAGTCACGGACGAGCGGGGCCGGGACTACACGATGGTCGACTTCTGTAGTCATTGCCGGAAGTGTGCAGAGGTCTGTCCGGGCCAGGCGATCTCGTTCGACGATAGAACGGAGATCGATGGGGTGAAGCGCTGGCGTATCGATTCGGAGGCTTGCTTCACCGTGTGGTGCAAGCTGGGCACGGACTGCGGCCGCTGTATCGCGGTCTGCCCGTACGCGCACCCGGATAACCTGCTGCACAATCTCATCCGGCTGGGCGTCCGCAACTCGGCGCTGTTTCGCCGGGCCGCCATCTGGATGGACGATTTCTTCTACGGCAAGAAGCCACGGCCTGCGGAGCTGGCCGACTGGATGGATGTCGAGCCTGTCAGCGATCGAACCCCGGCCGCCGACCGCTAGCCTTGTCCTCCGTGCTTAGTCGAGTGAATCGCGAAGACCGCGCCCTGGGGATCCTGACACACGGCGACCCAGTCGCCGCCCGGCACTTCCATCGGGCCGTTGAGGACTTGGCCGCCGTGCTGTTTGACTTTCTGGATCACGCGGTGCACGTCGTCCACCATCGTGTAGTAGAGCCACATGGAGGGTCCGGGCATCTCGGCCGGCTTGTTGTAGATCCCGCCGAGGCTGATACCCTTGCGCCCGAACATCTGGTAGATCCCCAGCTCACCCATATCGTTCGCTTCGGCCTTGTCCCAGCCGAATAGCGCGTGGTAGAAGTTGAGGGCGGCCTCGTGGTCGGTGGTCGCCAACTCGTGCCAAGAGAACTCGCCCTGCTGCGGCGGGCCTTCGTGGCCGGGCACCTCGCCGGCGGGCGTGAGCGCGGCGAAGACCGCGCCTTGCGGGTCGGCCAGCACCGCGAAGCGGCCTTCGTTCGGGATCTCCGTCGGCGGATGGTAGACCGTGCCTCCGAGATCGGTGGCCTGCTTGGCCGTCGCGTCCACGTCCGGCGTGGCGATGTAGGCCATCCAGTGAGGTGGGGCACCAACGGCCTTCACCTCTTCGGGCAGCGCCATGACGCCACCGACGGGCGTCTCGCCGTTCAGCCATACTGTATAAGGGATCGTGCCACCCTCCCAAACCGCAGTGCCCCAGCCGATGACCTTAGAGTAGAAGTCGATGGCGGCATCGAGTTCGCTGGTCATCAGTTCGTACCAGACGAAGCGGCCGCGAGCTTCGGCGCCGGACATGGGGGCCTCCTTTATCGAAGAGAAGTGGCTCGGCAATATGGGGACTGTGCGTTCTGGAATCCAGTGGTGGGCTCGGACAAACGTCTGCCGCTTTCGCAGTTAGGGTCATGAAGGACCAGCTTTTCACGGGAGACGACACGCCTGTAGTTTGTGTACGTGATATGAATGGGAGACTCATGAATGAGGGTCGAGGTAGTGCGACGTCGGCCTCACCTGCCGCCCCGGCTCATCACCGCTCGGAGGGAGGTTTCCGCAACCCCTGGTTGAGGGAGCGCTCGGCACGTTTCGGTGGCTTTCTGCGCTGGGTGCTCCTTGAGCGACCCTTCAAGCAGCTCCCTCCCGACCCCGATCCGTCGGTCTTCCCGGTCGTCGAGCCGCGGCTCGTCTACCCGCGTGCGGACGGCGCGGCTATGACAGTCACCTGGGTTGGGCATGCCACTGTGCTGCTGCAGCTGGGTGGGCTGAACATCGTGACCGATCCGATGTGGTCCGAACGCGCTTCGCCTGTCGGGTTTGCGGGGCCCCGGCGCTGGGTACGGCCCGGCGTCTCGTTCGCGCAGCTGCCACCCATCGATGTCGTGCTTCTGACGCACAACCACTACGACCATCTGGATGCCCGTTCGGTTCGTGAGCTGGCCGAGCGGTTCCCTGAGGCTTGCTGGCTCGTGCCGCTCGGGCTGGCGGAATTCGTGCGCAGACGCGGGGCGCGAAAGGTGGAACAGCTGGATTGGTGGAACGAGACCGAGGTTGGCGATCTGAGGGCCGCCTGTGTGCCGGCGCAGCATTTCAGCGGACGGGGCCTCGCTGATCGCAATGCGACGTTGTGGTGCGGCTGGACGCTGACGAAGGGAGAGCGCCGTGTCTTCTTCGCCGGCGACAGCGGATACCATCCTGAGTTCAGAGTAATCGGCGAGCGGTACGGGCCCTTCGATGTGACGCTCTTGCCGGTCGGCGCCTACGAGCCCGCCTGGTTCATGCAGCCGGCGCACATGAACCCCGAGGAGGCGGTTCGAGTGTTCTGCGAGATGAACGGGAATCGCGACGGGCCTCCCTACAATCGGCGGATCATGGTCCCGATCCACTACGCAACCTTCAAGTTGACCGACGAGCCGTTGGACGAGCCGCCGGAACGGACGCGCCAGGCCTGGCTACGGGCCGGGCTCCCGCCAGAGAACCTGTGGGTGCTGGCGCACGGTGAGACCCGCGCGCTCTAAGGGCGTATGAATACGACGCATTCACGTCTCCGAGTTACTGTGGCAACACCGGGATCGGATCCCCCCTTCCCGTTGGACGCCGTTGTGGTCGAGGAAGACACCTATCTCGTCTTGGGTGCCAAGCCGGTGGCGAGGGAGATGCACGAATCGCCGGAGCGCACGCTGGAGGAAGCGGAGTCGCGGGAACCGGAGATTCCGGGCACCGTGCTGGTGTTGGAAGGATCGCCGCTGCGGCTGCTCGCGGTTGTGCACGATCTGGATGAGGAGCCTTCCTGGCGTGAGGAGTGGGTAGCAAGCGCCCTCGTCGCGGTGTTGCAGGAAGCCGAGGCGAGAGGCATCCGGTCCCTGTCCCTACCGATGCTCGGTACGCTATACGGATCGCTGGAGGCGCAGCGCTTCGTCGAACTGCTACGAGAGGCGCTGGGGTCTACCTGGCTCGGCCGACTGGAGAATGTGTGGCTGGTCGTGCCCACAGACGTCCCGAGGCACATCTTCGAGACGCTGAGGGAGCTGGATGTTGATCTGGAATGCTAAGCGCGGCCGTGAGCCGAAGCGGCAGATGAGAACGAATCGCGCTAAGGAGCGAGGATCATGAGCGGATTGAAGGAGGCCGTCGAGAGTTTTCTCGGGCAGAAGCGGATCGCCGTGGCTGGCGTGTCCCGCAGTAAGAACGAGGCTGCCAACATCGTGTATCGCAAGCTCCGCGATTCAGGCTACCAGGTGTTCCCCATCAACCCGGCCGCGAGCGAACTGGAGGGAGACACCTGCTACGCGGATCTCAAGTCCGTCCCCGGAGGTGTGGACGCCGTCGTCATCGCGACACACCCGAGGGTGGCCGGACAGATCGCCCGCGAATGTGCGGAGCTCGGCATCTCACACGTCTGGATGCATCGGTCGTTCGGACAGGGCAGCGTGTCCGAGGAGGCGGTGGAGTACTGCCGGGGGCGTGGCATCCGCGTGATCCCGGGCGGGTGCCCGATGATGTTCTGCGAGCCGGTCGACCTCGGACACAGGTGCATGCGCTGGTTCTTGAAGCTGACGGGAGGACTGCCCAAGGCCGAGTGAGCGCTGCGGTGGCCAGTGGGCTGGCCGGGCTGTAGATTCAGGCCTGAGCAAGCTCCAGACCATCTAGACGACTCGAACAACTGCGCGGACAGGCGTGACGCGGGACGGTGAGGCACGCTTATGGTAACACAACTTACAGGCCACCGTCCGAATCTGCCTACCCCCAGGAAGCCGCTTCCCGAGGAGGCGCGTCCAGGCATCTTCGCACCCCCCAACTGAGGAGAGCGCCGGCGCGCGGGCGTGTGGGCCGGGGAACGGGTCCGGCCGATCCTCAGATTCCCTGAAGGTCTATTCCGGTGCAGTCCTGGCGTTCACGCCGCGCACGTGGCGTCTTTGTCGTCGTGCCTCATCGTGCCTTTGACTACCGCAGCCGAGTGGAGAGTTGAAATGGCTGAGATCAGCGTTCCTGCCGATAACGTGTTCCCCATCCTCAAGGAGAACATCCTGGTGGATGGCTTCCATGTCGTCATCGATCTGCAGAAGTCGCGCGGTTCGGTGATCGTGGATGCGCTGTCGGGCAAGGAGTATCTGGACTGTTATGGGTACTTCGCCACGCTGCCCATTGGGCATAACCATCCCAAGCTGGAGGACGAAGGCTTTCGCCGCTCGTTGATGACGGCGGCACTAGCCAACCCTGCCAACAGCGACATCTACTCGCGGGAGTTTGCAGGATTCGTGAAGACCTTTCGTGAGATCGCCGTGCCGCACGAGTTTCGCTACCTGTTCTTCATCGCTGGCGGCGCGCTGGCGGTGGAGAACGCGATGAAGGCGGCGTTCGACTGGAAGGCGCAGAAGAACCGGGCGAAGGGGATCGAGGGTGGTGCCGACAAGATCCTCCATTTTGTGGATGCATTCCACGGGCGGAGCGGCTACACGCTTTCGGTGACTAACACCGATGTGGTGAAGGTCCGCGACTTTCCCAAATTCGCCTGGCCGCGCATCTCGAATCCGAAGATCCATTTCCCGCTCGATGAGGCGGAAGTCGCTGCGGCGGAGAGGCGAGCCTGCGAGGAGATCGAGGCGGCTTTCGGGGAGGACCCGCACGGCATTGCCGCCATACTGATCGAGCCGATCCAGTGCGAGGGCGGCGAGAACCATTTGCGACCCGAATTTCTGCAGCGTCTGCGGGAGTACGCGGACGAGCGCGAGGCGCTACTGATCTACGACGAGGTGCAGACGGGCATGGGCATCACCGGTACCATGTGGGCGTATCAGCAGCTCGGCCCGACGCCGGACATCATCGCCTTCGGCAAGAAGACCCAGGTTTGCGGGATCATGAGCACGCGACGGATCGACGCGGTGGAGAGGAACGTGTTTCACGTCTCGTCGCGGATCAACTCCACCTGGGGTGGCAACCTCGTGGACATGGTACGCTGTGCTCGCTACTTGCAGATCATCCAGGAGGATGGCCTGGTCGAGAACGCGGCCGAGGTGGGTCGCTACTTCAAGGAAGGCTTGGAGAGACTGCAGTCGCAGTTCGCGGCCGTGATCAGCAACGTCCGTGGTAGAGGGCTACTGCTCGCCTTTGATCTACCGGATGGAGAGCATCGCAACAGGGTGCGCCAGGGTTGCTGGGATAGGGGTCTGGCGACCCTGCCGTGCGGGCCACGCTCGCTGCGTTTCAGGGCGCCGATGATCTTCAGCAAGGCGGACGTGGACAAGGCGTTGGGCACCCTGCATAGCGTGCTCGCCTGACCCGGTGATGCCGTCAGGCGGTGCATGGGCGCCGGATTCGGGCTCGTGGCTCAACTGAGCCGGCGACGATGGCGCCTCTGATAGGAGCGCGAGACATGATCAGGCGTGTAACGTTAGTCCTGTTGTGTGCGGTCACAGTGAGTGCAGCGGCCTGGGCGCAGGAGTACGCGCCGTTGCTGGACGCGGGCCGGCGCGATCTGCTGCATGAAGCGTTGAGCGGTGAGATCGCGAAGGACCATGTCTATCAGATCACTCGCCATCATCGCATCCAGGGCTCACGAGGTTACCGTCACGCGGCGGAGTACGTGCTGGCCCAGTTGCGGGGCTACGGCTACGGCGATGACGAGGCTTGGGTCGAGTCGTACCCGTCCGACGGGCGGATCGTGTACCAGACCTGGCAGTCGCCGTCGGGCTGGGACATCGAGTGGGCGGAGCTGCGCATGCTGGAGCCGGAGGAGGAGCGGATCGTCGGCTACCCGGAAGTCGCCATGAGCCTGATCACCTACTCGAACCCGGGCGACGTGACGGCTGAGCTCGTCTGGGTGGGCGCAGGGACGCGCGACGCCGACTACGAGGGTACGGACGTGCGCGGCAAGTTCGTGCTGGCCACCGGCTACGGCGGCGAGGTGCATCGCCGTGCGGTGATCAAGTACGGGGCTGCGGCCGTGGTCTGCTATCTGGATGACAACCGCGCCATGGAACACCCGGACATGCTGGCCTACACCGGGATGTGGCCGCTGACCGAGGAGCTGGAGCACGTGACCTTCGGCTTCAACATCACGAACCGCCAGGGTGAGCGACTACGATCGTTACTGGAGGCGGGACGGCGCGTGGTGCTGCGTGGCCAGGTCCGGGGGATCGGCCTGGAGCCGTACTTCATGGACATTGTGGTGGCGCACATCCGCGGCTCCGAGCGGCCGGAGGATGAGCTGGTCATCGTCGGGCACCTCGACCACCCCAAGGAGTCGGCCAACGACAACGCGAGCGGCTCGGGCGCTATGCTCGACATGGCGCGCACGCTGAAGCAGCTGATCGACGAGGGGCGCATGCCGCGGCCGCAGCGCTCGCTGCGCTTCCTCTGGGTGCCGGAGTGGCACGGCACCATGGCGTACATCGAGGTGCACACCGAGATGGTGGGCCCGAGGCTGGGCGGCAGCTACCTGGCCAGCATCAACCTGGACATGGTGGGCGAGCATCTCGAGCTTCTGCATTCGCGCATGAACATCACCAGCACACCGGCCTCGATCCCGTCCGTGCTGAACGATGTGGTCGCGAACATGGCGGCGATGGTGGATCGCATAGAAGTGCGCACGCCGCGCGGCAGCCAGTCCGTGTTTAACTACCGGGTGTCGCCGTATGGCGGCGGTAGCGACCACATGATGTTCATCGACCGGAAGATCCCCGGGATGATGATCGGGCACTCCGACTACACTCACCACACCTCCGAGGACACGCCTGACAAGGTCGATCCCGTCGAGCTGGAGCGGGCCGAGCTCATCGCCACGACGGCACTCCTGTACCTGTCGGACCTGTCGGAGTTGGAGGCGCTGGATCTGGTCTATCTGGTTGGCGCGAACGGTGCGGAGCGGCTGGGTGCGGCGGCACGGCGGGCGCGCCGGTTGCTGCTCGCGGCCGTGGAGGATAATCCGAATCGGGCCTGGTTCGAGGCGCTCAACACCGTGCGGCACGCGGCGGAGTGGGAGCGTGAGACGGTGAGCTCCGTCCTCCACTTCAGCGAGACCGCGGCGGTGCGCTCGGCGGTGAGGGCCGTGCAGGACTGCGTCGGGCAGCAGGAGGAGTCGCTTGTCGCGAGCCTGGAGCGTGAGGCCGGGACGTTGGGGGCGCGGCGGGCCGAGCGCGGCGAAGCGGTGGACAGGCGGATCCCGGTGCGCTTGACCCGTGGTCCGCTCGACTTCGGTCTTCCGGCCAGCAGACTGCCCGAGGCGGACGCGCAGTGGTACTCATCGCCCGAGTTCACGCTCGGCGGCAACGCGCGCTTCGAGCTGGTGGACTTCATCGATGGCACGCGCTCGGTGACACAGATCCGCGACGTGATCAGCGCCGAGTACCGGCCGGTATCGATCATGGTGGTTGCCCGCTATCTGGATGACCTGGCCCGGGTCGGGGTCGTGGGCTGGAAGTAGTATCGAGGTAAATCAGGCCGGATCAGCCGATTCACAGGTTTCCGATGGCCGCGGTGCACTAGCGCATCGCGGCCAACCTTGTTACAAGGGAATTATGAGCCTGCTTCATCTCTACCGATCGCCGGGACTGTCGCTGGCGGCGCGCAGCGCGCTTCTGCAGCGGGCACAGGAGCGTATCTCGTCTGACATTCACAGCCTCGAGACCGAGTACTGCTTCAACATCGACGCTGGCGGCGAGCTCACGTCCGACGAGTCACGGATCCTGATCTGGCTGCTGAGCGAGACCTTCGAGCCGGAGCTGTTTGGTCGGTCCTCTTTCCTGGACCCTGAAGCCGGCGTCGTCCTGGAGGTGGGCCCGCGGATGAACTTCTCGACCGCCTGGTCCACGAACGCGGTCTCGATCTGCCACGCCTGTGGGCTGAAGAAGATTCGGCGCATCGAGCGCTCGCGCCGCTACCTGCTGAAGGGCGTCTCGAAGCTGAGCGAGGATCGAGCCTGGGCTTTTCTGGCGGAGGTCCACGATCGGATGACGGAGACCCCGTACCCCGAGCCTTTGCAAAGCTTCGAGACCGGAGTGAAGCCTGAGCCGATAGAGAAGATCCCGGTGATGGAAGAGGGCAGGGCGGCGCTCGAGCGGATCAACCGAGAGATGGGGCTCGCCTTCGACGCTTGGGATCTGGACTACTATACCGACCTCTTCCTGAACAGAGTCGGCCGCGACCCCACGAACGTGGAGTGCTTCGATATCGCCCAGTCCAACAGCGAGCACTCGCGGCACTGGTTCTTCAAGGGTCGGCTGGTCATCGATGGTGAGGAGATCCCCAAGCACCTGATCGCTCTGATCAAAGAGCCGCTGGAGGCGAACCCGAACAACAGCGTCATCGCGTTCAAGGACAACTCCAGCGGCATCCGCGGCTACCCGATCCGGACCATCGTCCCTGCGCACCCTGGCGAGCCGTGCCCGTTCGTGGCCGCGGACCTGGACTACCACATCATCTTCACCGCCGAGACCCACAACTTCCCGTCGGGCGTGGCACCGTTCCCGGGCGCCGAGACCGGAACCGGTGGTCGCATCCGCGATGTCCACGCCACAGGTCGCGGCTCTCTGGTCGTCGCTGGGACGGCCGCCTACTGCGTGGGCAACCTGCGTATCCCCGGCTACGAGCTTCCCTGGGAAGACCCGGGATTCAGATACCCGAGCAACCTGGCGTCGCCGCTCCAGATCGAGATCGAGGCGTCGAACGGGGCATCGGATTACGGCAACAAGTTCGGCGAGCCGGTCATCCAGGGATACACGCGCTCGTTCGGGCTGCGGCTCCCTAACGGCGAGCGGCGCGAGTGGATCAAGCCGATCATGTTCACCGGCGGCATCGGCCAGATCGACGCTCGGCATACCGAGAAGGATAGCCCCGAGCCGGAGATGTGGGTGGTGAAGATCGGCGGGCCCGCCTACCGGATCGGCATGGGCGGCGGCGCGGCGTCGAGTATGGTACAGGGCGAGAACGTCGAGGAGCTCGACTTCAACGCGGTACAGCGGGGCGACGCGGAGATGGAGCAGAAGGTGAACCGTGTGATCCGCGCCTGCGTCGAGCTGGGCGATCGCAATCCCATCATCAGCATTCACGACCAGGGGGCCGGCGGCAACTGCAACGTGCTGAAGGAGATCGTCGATCCGGCGGGCGCGCAGATTGAGATCCGCGAGATCCCGCTGGGCGACGAGACGCTGTCCGTGCTGGAGATCTGGGGCGCCGAGTACCAGGAGAACGACGCGCTGCTCTTGCGGCCGGAGCACGCCGATACCTTCAGGGCGCTGTGTGAGCGTGAGAAGATCCCTGTGGCCTTCGTGGGCAAGATCACGGGGGATGGCAGGATCGTGGTCCACGATGAGGTCAGCGATTCGACGCCGGTGAACCTCGACCTCGAGGCGGTGCTGGGTCACATGCCGCAGAAGACGTTCGAGTTCGAGCGCATCCCGGCCAAGCTCGAGCCGCTGCATCTGCCGGATGATCTCACCGTGCAGGATGCCCTCGAGCGTGTGCTGCGGCTTCTGTCAGTAGGGTCGAAGCGCTTCCTCACCACGAAGGTGGATCGCAGCGTGACCGGGCTCATCGCACAGCAGCAGTGCACGGGCCCGCTCCAGCTCACCGTCGCGGACGTGGCGGTCATCGCGCAGAGCCACTTCGGGACCACGGGCGGGGCCACCGCCGTCGGCGAGCAGCCGATGAAGGGGCTGCTGAACACCGCCGCGATGGGGCGGATGGCGGTGGGCGAAGCGCTCATCAACCTGGTGTGGGCGCAGGTGAGCGCGCTGGAGGACGTGTGCTGCTCCGGCAACTGGATGTGGGCGGCCAAGCTGCCGGGCGAAGGTGCGGCGCTCTACGACGCGGCCGCGGCCATGCGCGACGTCATGCTGGAGCTGGGCATCGCCGTAGATGGCGGCAAGGACAGCATCTCGATGGCGGCGATCGCACCGGGCCCGACCGGCGCGGACGAGACGGTGAAGGCGCCAGGCGAGCTGGTCATCTCGGCCTACGTGACGTGCCCCGATATCACCAAGACGGTGACGCCGGACTTGAAGCTGCCTGGCAGCGGGCGTTTGCTCTATGTCGATCTCGCCAGTGGGATGCACCGGCTTGGCGGCTCGGCGCTGGCACAGGTGTACGGACAGATCGGCGACGAGTCACCCGACGTTGAAGACGCGGGCGTGCTGAAGCGGGCCTTCAATGTCGTGCAGCAGCTGATCGGCGCGGGGAAGATCGCCGCGGGCCACGACCGGAGCGACGGCGGTCTCATCACCACGCTGCTGGAGATGGCGTTCGCCGGGAACCACGGGATCGAGGTCGATCTTCAAGATGCGGACGCCACGAGCGCCATCCCGTTCCTCTTCTCCGAGGAGTTGGGGCTTGTGCTGGAAGTGAGTTCCGAGGCCGAGGCCGAAGTCCTTGCGGCGTTCAGACAGGCGAATGTGCCCTGTATCGCCATCGGCAGCACGACGAACGGTACGAGCGTCACGGTCCGTTACAACGGCGAGAAGGTCCTCAGGGACGACCTCCGGTACCTGCGGGATCTCTGGGAGGCGACCAGTTTCCAGCTCGATCGATTACAGGCCAACCTGGAGTGTGTCGAGGAGGAGGAGCGCGGCCTGCGCGAGCGGACCGGTCCGAAGTACGTCGTGCCCTTCACCCCGAAGCACACGCCGACGGCTATCCTGGAGAAGAAGGAGAAGATCCCCGTGGCCATCCTGCGCGAGGAGGGTAGCAACGGCGACCGGGAGATGACTTCCGCCTTCTACGCGGCCGGCTTCGAGCCTTGGGACGTGGTCATGTCCGATCTCTTGAGCGGCAGGATCGACCTGCGGCGCTTCCGCGGCGTCGTCGGAGTTGGCGGCTTCAGCTACGCCGACGTCCTCGACTCGGCGAAGGGCTGGGCCGGCGTGATCCGCTTCAACGGCGACCTCTGGCGGCAGTTCCAGGAGTTCTACGAGCGGTCGGACACGTTCAGTCTCGGGATCTGCAACGGCTGCCAGCTCCTCGCCCTGCTCGGGCGGGTGCCCTGGTCAGGCATCCCGGACGAGCGGCAGCCCCGCTTCATCCAGAACGCGTCCGGGCGCTTCGAGTCGCGCTTCGTCGCGGTGCAGATCCAGAAGAGCCCGGCGATCATGCTGCAGGGCATCGAGGGCGCCACGCTCGGCATCTGGGTGGCGCACGGCGAGGGACGCGCCTTCTTCCCGGATGCGACTGTGCTCGATCGCGTGATCGAGGATGGGCTCGCGCCGGTTCGTTTCGTGGACGATGACAACCGCATCACCGAGGTCTACCCGTTCAACCCGAACGGCTCACCGCACGGCATCGCCGGCCTCTGCTCGCCGGACGGTCGGCACCTCGTCATGATGCCGCACCCTGAGCGCTCCTTCCTCAAGTGGCAGTGGGGCTGGATGCCCGACGAGATGAAGCGCACGCTGGAGGCCTCACCCTGGCTGAGGATGTTCCAGAACGCGCGGGAGTGGTGCGAGCGCACTGCGTGACGGGCGATCGGCACCTGTCAGCTGCAACGAGGTTTCCCGATGTTTCGTATACGCACGTGCAGGGGCGCGCCCTCGGGAGGTAGGAGTCATGTCCAGCCGCCATCTGGCACTGGTGCTGATGATCGTCAGTGCGGCAATTTCGTGCGGCGACGACGGCGGGGGTCGCGGTCACTTCGGATTCGGTCGTCCTGGAGAAGGCTCGCGCTCAGCTTCGGCTTCCCGTCAGCCAGCGGGATCTCTTCATCAACGGCCCAATCGCGCGTGGCAACGGGGGCCACAATCTCGACTGGAGCTGTAGGGGATTCGGGAGGTGTGGTTGACAGGGTCAGGCTGCGAATATATCTTAGTAGTGAGATGAATAGTACTGAGATATCGAGCGCGCCCAAAGGGCAAGCTGCCGCGCTCAAGCTCTGGGTCGTGCTGGCCCGCGCCTACGCGGCCATCGAAGAGCAGGCGGCGCATCATGTGGCGGAGCACGGGCTCACGCTCGCCGAGTTCGGCATCCTCGAGGCCCTCTATCACAAGGGTCCCATGCTGCTCTGCGAGCTGCAGCGCAAGATCCTGGTGTCCAGTGGTGGGATCACCTATCTGGTGGACCGCCTGGAGGCTGAGAAGCTCGTACGGCGCCGTCCCTCAGCAGAGGATCGGCGGGCTCGCTATGTGGAGCTGACAGGGCAGGGTCAGCGGTTGATCCAGCGGGTGTTCCCGGAGCACGCCCGCAGGCTGAGCGAGGTTCTCTCGGCGCTGAGTGGGCGTGAGCAGAGGCAAGCGGCGGCGCTGTTGAGGAAGCTGGGCCGCCAGGCGGCGGGCTTGGAGTAGGCGGGTGAAGGGCGGGCCTGTTTTTATTTGGGCCCTGATATCTCAGTGCTGAGGCTTTTTCAAACCGAGTGACAACGCGATGGAGAGTATGATGACTCGACAACATACAGCGGCGATCCCGGGGATCCACCACGTGACAGCGCTGGCCAGCGATCCCCGAGCCAACCTGGACTTCTACAGCGAGGTGCTCGGGCTCCGACTGGTCAAACGGACGGTGAACTTCGACGATCACGGGACCTACCATCTGTACTATGGGGACGAGCTGGGCCGCCCGGGCACGCTCCTCACGTTCTTCCCCTGGCCGAGTGCGGCGCGCGGGCGGCGCGGGGCGGGTCAGGCGACGCTGACGTCGTTCCGTGTACCGGCGGCATCGCTGGGCTACTGGCGCGAGCGGCTGGGGCGGCTGGGGGTCGAGGTCGAGGGCACGGGCAGGCGTTTCGATCGCGAGCTGCTCACGTTCGTCGATCCCGACGGGCTGAAGCTCGAGCTGGTGGCCAGCGCGGACGATGCGGTGTTCGAGCCCTGGCGTGACGCTCCTGTCGCGGCGGAGCAGGCCATCCGCGGTTTCCACGGCGTCACGTTAGCGGCGTCGGCGTTCGAACTCTCCGCTAGGTTCCTGGGGGATGTGATGGGGTTCGAGTTGGTGGCCGAAGCCGGCGAGCGCCGGCTGTTCCGGACGGGGAGCGGCGCTGATGCAGCGGCGGTGGAGCTGGTGCGGGTGCCAGCCGAGCCGGGCGGGCGGATCTCGGCGGGCACGGTGCACCACGTGGCCTGGCGCATTCCGGGCGACGAGGAGCAGCACGATTGGCGCGTCTATCTGGCGGGCCGTGGCGTCCACGTCACGCCGGTGGCCGACCGCAACTACTTCCGCTCGATCTACTTCCGTGAGCCGGGCGGTGTGCTGTTCGAGATCGCCACCGATCTGCCGGGCTTCACGACCGACGAGTCGCGCGAGGAGCTCGGTCGGGAACTCAAGCTGCCGCCCTGGCTCGAGCCGCAGCGGGCGCGCATCGAGGCCACACTTCCGACCTTGCGCCAGAGCGCGGTGGCGCCTAGCGAGTGACGGGCCTCATCCGTATGCGAGGTTCTTACCGGGTATTGCCTTGACAGCGCCGGCGCGCTAGCATGCGCGCTCGGGATGGCTGAGGACGGTCTTCGCGCTGTGGGTCAATGGTGCGAACGTGTTCAGCCATCGCCGTTTTTGCCGGTCTTGCCAACCGCGCTGCGACGGCGTCTCTGCACTCATCTGCACAGGCCCGAATAAAGCAGAGCCGTGCGTGTAGTATGAAGTGGGCGATTAGCACGGCTCCGATCATTCTAACCAGTCATATTGCTGATTTGTCTCTGGCCTATGAACGCCGTCGAGATACGCAACGTCACCAAGCGCTTCGCTAGAGTCACTGCCGTAGACGATCTGTCGCTGGACGTTCCGCAGGGCAGCGTCTACGGCTTCATCGGCCCCAACGGGTCCGGGAAGACCACGACGCTGCGTATGATCATGAACATCTACTATCCGGACAGCGGCTCCATACGTGTGTTCGGCAAGGAGCTGCACGGGGCGTGCACCGACCGCATCGGCTACATGCCGGAGGAGCGTGGGCTCTACAAGAGGATGAAGGTGCGCGATGTGCTGTGCTTCTACGCTGAGCTGAAGAACGGAAAGGACGTCCGGAAGGAGGTGGACCGCTGGCTGGAGCGACTCGACCTGACCGACTGGGCGAACAGGAAAGTCGAGACGCTCAGTAAGGGGATGGCTCAGAAGGTCCAGTTCATCGCCACCGTCGTTGCCCGGCCCGAGCTGGTCATCCTCGACGAGCCGTTCACCGGTCTGGATCCTGTGAACACCGACGCGCTACGGGAAGCCGTGCTTGAGCTTGGTTCCGGGGGCACGACGGTGATCTTCAGCACCCACGACATGAACGTCGCCGAGAAGATGTGCGACTTCATCTTCATGATCTTCAAGGGCAGGAAGGTGCTGGACGGCACCTTGGCCGCGATCCAGGACCAGTACGGCAGCGACACGATCCGCATCAGGGCGGAAGACGGCAGCGCCGCCCTTCAGGGGCTGGCCGGTGTGGAGAAGATCAGCGACTTCGGACAAGTGCAGGAGTTGCGAGTGGCGCCTGACCGTGACCCGCAGGAGATTCTCTCCGCTGTCATGTCTCGCACACGCGTTCGCAGCTTCGAGCTCGCCAGGCCGTCCTTGCACGACATCTTCGTGCGCATCGCCGGCCCGGAGGCTCGGGAGGTGAGCGATGCGTAAGGTCCTGCGAGTCGCCAAGCGGGAGTATCTGGCCACGGTCCGCACCAAGGGCTTCATCATCGGCCTCGTTGTGGCGCCGGTCCTGTTTGGCGGAAGCGCCCTGGCGATGTTGCTGTTCCGGAACCAGGTCGATACTCGGGACAAGCTGATTGCCGTCATCGATCGGTCGAGCCTGGTCGCCGATGTTGTCATCGCGGCGGCGGAGCAGCGAAACGCGGCAGTGGTCTACGACACGCTGAGGGGCGAGCGGGTCCGGGCGCCCTATGTGATCGAGGTCGTGCCGCGGGACGACGTGGATCCCGACCGCCAGCGGCTGGAGCTATCGAACCGGGTGAGGCGCGGTGAGCTTCACGCATTCGTGGAAATCGGTCCGGGAGTCCTGCACCCGCGCGAGGACACGGCGGTCTCGCACATCAAGTACTATTCCAAGAGCGCAGCTTTGGACGACCTGCGCGGCTGGATCGAGCGGCCGATCAACGGCCAACTGCGCGAGCTGCGGCTGGCCGAGGCGGGCGTCGATCCCACCACCGCCGAGGATATGTTCGATTGGGTGGGCGCGGTGCCTATGGGGTTGGTCAGGGTCGACCCGGAGACGGGAGCGGTCGCCGAGGCGGAGCGAAGCACCGAGGCCCAGGCCATCGTGGCACCTCTGGTCATGCCGATGCTGATGTTCCTCATGATCATGTTGGGCGCCGTGCCCCTGCTCAACGCGGTAATGGAGGAGAAGTCGCAGCGCATCGCCGAGGTGGTACTCGGGTCCGCCACGCCCTTCGAGTTCATGCTGGGCAAGGTCCTGGGCGGTGTGGGCGTCTCGTTGACGGCGGCGACCGTCTACGTGGCGGGCGGTGTGTTCGCCGTTCAGCACTTGGGCTGGGCGGACTACATCCCCTATCACGTGCTGCCCTGGTTCTTTGCTTACACCCTGCTGGCGATCGTCATGCTGGGTGCGACCTATGCGGCGTTCGGCTCGCTCTGCAACGATCCGTCGGAGGCCCAGTCGATGATGCTGCCGGGGATGCTGCCGGTGATGATCCCAATGTTCGTGCTTGTGCCCGTGCTCAGGGAGCCTACGAGCACGTTTGCGACTGGACTCTCATTCGTCCCGTTTTTCACGCCGATGTTGATGTTGATTAGGCAGACCGTGCAGGAGAGCATCCCCGTGTGGCAACCGTGGGTGGGTGTTGCGGGGATGATCCTCTTCGCGGCCTTCTGTGTCTGGGCAGGGGGCCGCGTCTTTCGCGTCGCGATTCTCATGCAGGGGACACCGCCCAAGCTTGGCAACATCGTCCGTTGGGCGCTGCGAGGCTAGGACGAGCGGTCGCGAGGTTGGGCAGGGTCAGGGGCTCGCGAGTGAGCGTCAGCGACGATTGAGAGGCGTTGGACCGTTCGCTAGTTTGAGGTTTTACACCTTTGTGCGATTGGGAATTCAATCGTCCCGAAGGGCAGGGGGCTGACGCTGCCCGCCGCTGCCGGGATCAGCCAGAGGAAGGGAGCATTGAGAAGATGAGACTACATCAGCTGTGCGCTGTTGCGCTCACCGCGGTGATCGCCGCCGCATGTGCTGGCGGTGGTGTGGAATGGTCCGGGACAATCACGGACAGCGCGGGCGTGGCGATCGTCTCCAACCCCGCTGAAGGCATGTGGATGGAGGGCGACGCCTGGACCGTTGAGGAGGAGCTGAGGATCGGCACGCTCGAGGGTGACCCGGACTACATGTTCGGGCAGATCGGCTTCCTGACCGTGGACTCGAACGGCCGGATCTTCGTGCTCGACGCGCAAGCCCAGCAGATCAAGGTATACTCCGGCGACGGTGTCTATGAACAGACGATCGGAGCTCGTGGCAGCGGGCCGGGCGAGCTGTTGCAGGCGACGTTCGTCCTGATGGGGCCGGGTGACACACTCGTCGTGCCGGACCTTCAGAACTTGCGGATCAACCGCTACGCGCCCGACGGCTCGAGCCTGGGAAGCTCGCCGCTGGATCTGCAGCAGGGGATTCCCTTGGTCTTCCAGGGGACGCCTTCGGGTGTGCTGGTCAGGCAGGTGCGGCAGTTCGCGTTTCCCGGCCAGCCGGAAATTGAGGAACCACACGACGCCATTGTCACGTTCGCCGTCGACGGCACGGTCTTGGACACGCTGCGTACGTTCCCATCCGGCGAGACGTTCCGCCTGTCGGGCGGCGCGCCAGAGTTCAAGTTCTTTTCGCCGGAGCCGTCCTGGGACTATAGCGATGAGTTGGGGCTGATCTACGCGGTCAATGACGAGTACCGGATCGGCCTCTATTCCGCCAGGGGAGAGCTGGAACGCGTAATCAAGATGCCGTTCGAGCGTGCATCTGTGGGCGAGCGGGATAAGGAAGCGTTGATGACGTTCCTCAAGCGTGCGTGGGCGAACCTTGGGGTTCCACCGGAGGCGATCGCCCAGCTCGAGTCCAGGGTCAGTTTCGGCGAGTTCTTCCCAGCGTTCGCCACGGTGACTGCGGGCCCGGAAGGGACCGTCTGGGTCCAGCACGGCCAGGCGCCGACCGAGCTCAGCGATGAGCAGCTCGAGAACTACAACCCGCTCGAGGACACCGGGGCCCCCGAGTGGGACGTCTTCGATGGTGCGGGACGGTACCTCGGCATCGTCACCATGCCGACTCGCTTCGCGCCGCGCATGATCCGGGGCGACAGGATCTACGGCGTGTGGCGTGACGAGCTGGACGTCCAGTACGTCATGAAGCTGCGGATCGTCGGGATGGAGGGTGACTAGCCGGACGCCACGACCCTAGAGAGCTGACGGAGAGGGGAGCATCTTCACCGTCGTTGTCCGGTAGTCGCTGGAGTCCAGCGGCTGCCGGACAACACGCTTTTGCACTGAGCGGAACCCGAGACCCGCTCGAGACGGGTGCCACAGGTGTCTGCCGCTACCTGAGCGAGGACGGCGCGACGCTCATGCCGGAGGCGCAGAACATCTGGTGGATGCCCACCACCAACGAGATCGTGCGCTCGCTTGTGCGTCGCGGCGCGAACGCCGGCTGCACCTGGAACGGCGCGGAGGGCAGCGCCGACTGTGAGCTGCAGCCCAACAAGGACAGCCCGCTCTGGGCATCGGACATGGATCCGGTGTACTACTGGTCCGCCGACGAATATGATGAAGAGTATGCGTGGTAGGTCCCGTACACCGGCGGCGGGCGCTACGGCGGGCTGATCAGCTGGCAGCCGAAGCGCTGGGGGAATCCGCGCCACGGCTACCGCTGCGTGCGTGAGCCGGAACCCGTGCGCGAGTGATCCGCCGCAAGAGCTCGCGTGTCATTCTGCTTTGCCCTCGGCGCGCCCTGGTATGCTCGGACTGTGGCAAACCTGACAGTGAGTGGTCGCATGGCCAAGATCGTCAGCATTCACGAGTATCATTTAAAGCCAGGCGTCGAGACAGAGCAGTTCGAGCAAGCCCTCCGTGAGGCTTCCCAACGTGGACTTTTCGAGCTGCCGGGACTTGTGAAGCACCGATTTCTGAAGGGCATCCGTGGCTCGCGGCGCGGCGAGTATGCGGCGCTCTGGGTGTACGAGAGCCGGGCGGCCTGGGAGCGACTCTGGGGTCCGGTCTATCGTCCCCGGCCGAAGCACGATTACCCCGACAACTGGAGGATCTGGGAGGACGAGGTCTTGGCGGCTTTCCTCGACCGAGATCCAGATCGCATCCGGTTCACGGCCTATGAAGAGCTCTAGTACCGGGCACCGTCGGTGGGCACCCCTGAGTCGTATGCGATAGATGGCTCGTAGGACCTTCTCACATGTCGTCGGCTTCGACGACGGATCGTTCGACAAGTACCGGCAAGCTACCGTCCCGGTGGTCGGCGCCGTCTTCTCGGGGTTGCGGCTCGAGGGTGTGCTGTGTGGCCGGGTGCGGACGGACGGTGCGAACGCCACCCGCGTACTGACCCAGACGGTCGCGTCGTCTAAGTTCGCGGCCCAGCTGCAGCTGGTGCTGCTGCAGGGTATCGCGCTGGGCGGGTTCAACGTGATCGACTTGCACGGCCTACACGAGAGCCTCGGGCTGCCGGTGATGGTCGTAGCGCGCCGGCAACCGCGGCTGAGCAAGATCCGTGAGGCGCTGCTCACGCGAGTTCCGGGCGGGGTGCGGAAGTGGGCGCTTATCGAGAAGCTGGGGCCGATGGAGCCGTTGGCGGGCGTGCACGTGCAGCGGGTGGGGCTGACGCGTGAGGAGGCGGAGCGGGTGATTCGGAGACTCGCGGTGAATTCCAACATCCCGGAGCCGCTGCGCACCGCTCACCTGATCGCTGGCGGGATCGCGAGAGGCCAGAGCCGCGGGCGCCCGTAGGCAGGGGCGAGCCAGCATCGTGCGCCGACGACCTCACTTGAACTGGTGGACCGGGACATGTATCGTGCTCTGAGCCCGCAACGGGCCTCTCCTTCAGGGCTGGAGCTTCTCTGTCCACGCCCGACAGCCGCGTCGAGAAGGGGCGGTTCGCGCCCGGCTAGAGGATCACTGTCATGGTAGATCCTAAGGCGCCGCGGAAATCTCTGATCAGGGACATCTTCGTTTGATACTGCTATGAAAGAACGAGATCTGCGGCCGGCGGCGGTGGCCGGCCAGTTCTATCCCGGGAGCTCCCGAGCGCTGAGTGAGCTTGTCGACGGCTTCTTCGCCGAGGTCCAAGCGGAACCGCAGAGCGTACGGGCGGTCATCGCACCGCACGCGGGCTTGGTCTACTCGGGCGCCTGCGCTGCCCAGGTATTTGGCCGTGTACAGATTCCTCCTGTCGTCGTGATTCTCTCACCCAACCATACGGGACGCGTCAGCGCGCCGGGCGGTGCGAGCGCCTGGAGCCGGGGCGGATTCGAGACGCCGCTGGGTACGGTGGCGATCGCGACCGAGTTCGCCGAGAAGCTCGAGGAGCGCTGTGCTCTGGTCACGCACGACCCGAGCGCGCACTGGGGTGAGCACGCTGTCGAGGTCGAGCTGCCCTTCCTGCTCAAGCGTTCCCCACAGAGCGCCATCGTTCCTATCGTGCTCGCCTGGGAGGACTGGGAGCGCTGCAAGCAGCTCGCCGATGGTCTCGCCGGGCTCGTCGCCGAGTGGCCCGAGCAGGTGCTGCTCGTCGCGTCCTCGGACATGACGCACTTCGAGTCGGCACAGCGCGCTGCGGCAAAGGATCGCATCGCGCTGGCCGCGGTCGAGCGGCTGGATGGAGAGGAGCTGCTGCGCGCCTGTGTACGTGAGCACATCACGATGTGCGGTCGTGCTCCGGCGGCTGTAGTCGTTGAGGCGGCGCGGCAACTCGGCGCGACTCGGGCGGAGTTGGTGGATTACCGGCACAGCGGCTGGGTCACGGGCGACGATTCGAGTGTGGTCGCCTACGCCGGTGTGGTGATTCAGTAGCGGAACTCGAGCCGCCGAACGGTCGGGGAGATGCCGGCACACGGGAGCGCGGCGTCCGAGCAGAG
>Ga0111181_1036_pt1 | contig 38582 bp, 43 predicted proteins | sample DeeMarSWOR324_28_FD_80236 | JGI IMG/M metagenome (GOLD analysis project Ga0111181, IMG submission 80236) | Gemmatimonas sp. SM23_52
GGGAATGCTGCCTCCAGCATCGCCGGCCCGATTCCGATCCGGCCCTGCGGCAACTCGCCGGACAGGTAGGCGACGGCAACGGGTACTTCCCGGTCTGAGAGTCTCCGCAGTGTAGCGGCTAGCAGGTCGATCTTCTCCAGGCGGGCGCTCGTGGCCGCGACCCGTTTGGAGGTCTGCGTCAACTCACCCAGCCGCACGCGCTCGCTCGCTAGAAGGCGCCGAACTTGAAGGTCATGACTCCGACGGCCCCGCTAAGATCCTCATCATCGAAGATCGGCATTCTGATCGCGGTCACGTAGCGATAGGCACCGCCGAGACAGAGGCGGAAGTAGGAGGTCACGTTGAGCTCGATGTTCGCTGCCGGCTCCATAACGAACACCGCCTCCTCATCGCCGGGCAGGCTCGTGCTCAACCCACCGCCTCCGATCAGCAGATAGATCGTGAAGTGAATCAGACTGTTCGAGCTATTGATGTACTCCAGCTCGACGCCGCCGTAGCCGAACTCTCCAGCTCGACGCCGCCGTAGCCGAACTCAATGTCCCGCGGGCCGGGGAACCCGATGTCGATCTCATTCACAAGCCCGTAGCCGCCAGCGCCGAGCACGAACATGTGGTTGATGATCCAGCCGCCGCGGGCACCGACGAAGACGGCGAAGTCACCATCCACCTCACTGAACTTGACGACCGGGCCGCCGAAACCGCCCGAGTGGAAGCCCCGGCCCAGCAGCGTCCGCTCCTGGGCCGCTGCGGAAGAGGCGAGGGCCAAGAACAGCACGAGGAGAGAGGGTGTCCGCTTCATCTTCAGCCCCGGAATGCGCGACTATGCTCCCGCCCGCCCCCCTGTATGCCGTTGCGCGGCGCGCGTCGTGCGCCAGCGGAGCGGAGCTACCCGCCGGTATGGTCTGTCCCCGTCTTTCTTAGCGAGCTAGCGGTCGGTTGGCAACACTACGAGGTATCGTGGCACCCTCTCAGTCCGAGGCGGCCACGAAGCAGCTCACGTCGGGGAGACGGCCGCGATAGCCGAGAAACCGGGCCACACGCTGTAGCGGCGGCCAGTCGACGGGATCGATGGAGTAGGCGACCTGCAGGTTCCCGAGACCACCGCCGCGGGCGCCGATCATCGCCTGCAGGATGGCCTGGCTCTTCAGCGCCCCCACATCATCGCGGTAGCGAGCGAACAGGCGGTCGTATGCCACAATCGCCTCCGAGTATCGGCCCGCCAACGCCTGACGATCCGCCGCGACCCGCAGGCGTTCACGTTCCGAGAGTCGCTCCCGATGCCGCCATGCCGTCTCTAGGGACGCCCGGGCACGGGATCGCTGACCCGCGAGTGCATAGGCATCAGCCAGCAGCCGATGGGTCGAAGCGAAGGCCGAGTCGTGCCGCACCGCCTCGCCCGCCGCCGCGATAGCCCGGTTGTAGCGGCCCTGGCGGAGGTGTGCCCGTGCGCGGGCATAGGCACACAGGGCCGGCAGTGATGGGGAGAGGACCGACGTGGCGTGCTTCGCCTCGGATACCGCACCGAGCCGCCCAAGCAGCTGCCGCACGCTCTCGTCAAGCGCCTCGAAGATTCCTCGCTCATCCACCGGGGTCTCGACACGGTACAACTCGGCGCCCGCCGGTTCGAGAACGGTGAGGGCCAGGTGGCGTTCCCCTTCCTCCCCCTCTTCCTGCACGAGTTCGCCCGCGATCACGACCGCGGCACCCGTGGCCGGAGCCAGCTCGAGCGCCCGTGCGGTCGTCAACGCGAAACCACTGGCCCTGCGTCCCGCGAGTGCTCGCTCGCGAGGGACGACGGCGAAGCGTTGAGCCTGGGCCAGCTCCGCCTCGATCAACAGCGCCAGAACCTGATCCAGACCACGCTCGGCGCCGGCCGGAACCGCCACGTCCGCCACCAGAACCCGGGCTCCCGCCTCGATTAACGGGCCCGCCAGCATGGCGTCCAGCTTTCGCACGGGCCCGAGAATGAAGCCGGGAAGCTGGAGCGCGAGCTCAGAGACGATGAGCCTCGGACTAGAGAACTTAGGCACGGCTAGGTCCGGCAGGGAGAACTCAGGCAGCGTCGGCCTGCGGATCGTCACCGTGGGAACCGAGAACCTGGGCAACTCCATCCGTGGAGCCTCGGGCCTTGACAGCGCGGCGATTCTCGATCCCGCGCCTGCGCTGAGAGACGCCACCATGTCCACGGCAACCGGACCGGCGAGCAGAAAGAGAACGGACTGGAAGAGCGCGAGGCAGGCGAAGCGGTAGCGGCACGACCAGGTTCGCCAAGGCCAGTTCAGCTCCGTACGCAGGGCTCCGGCGCGCCGCATGCGCCTCGCGAGGCTGAGGACCCCGAGCCAGCCCCAACTGATCGCCACGCAACCCTGCGCCGCGAGCCGCCTGTGCTGCTGCGCTGGCGCCGCGGCCGCCCGCGCGCCGGGCGCCACCACTCGCCCAGCCGCCTGCTTCGCCGAGTGGGGCCGAGCCATCGGCCGGGCACGCGCCTGAGCCTGCCTGAGCTCGCGACTCCTCGCCTGGCGACGGACATGCTGCGACCACGCGCTGCCAGCCGTTGCCCGGCGTTCTGAACCCGGCACACACGGGGTTCGGTCTGCTGCCCAGCGATAGTTATCCGGCACCCGCTGGCTGTCGACTGCTGCCCGGCGACGGGCCTCAAGCGCTCGCCAAACGCGACCCACCAACAGCCGACCCGCCTCAGCGGCCCAGAGGGTCCATTCCCACGCATAGCGCGCCAAGGTCACAGTCACTTCCGCCACGAGCTGACAGGTCAGTCCGAGTAGCGCGAATAACTGACGGAGCGTGGCCTCGTAGGTGGCGATTGCTCTCGGTGTCCTCAGTCGCGCCCACGTCGTCTTCGCCAGATACACGAGCGCCGACTCGGTGAACAGCTCGGCGTTCGCTCGGCGCGGCACGTGGTAGACCGTCGTCCTGACGGGTGACACACCGCCTGACGACGACGGTACCGAAGATCCGGACGTGAGCCTGGGCATGAAATCGCCTCCCAGTCTACCAGTCGTTGTGTTGGCGGGAGCGGACTGGCGCGCCCCGGGAATCTTCCGGCTCGATTCAGGCTACAGCTGTTGCTGAGGACAGCCCGACGACGCTACGCGCCACTTCCATGCCAGCGAGTGGGCCGAGAGATGGCAACGACTTGCGACGTCCGAGGCGAACTCCGGAAGTGAATTATTTGCAACGGCTGGAAAACTGTGCAGCGCTGGGTCGCTCGCAGCGCCTGCACGTCTCTCTCTTTCCGCCGCTGGGTAGTCTTTGAGGTGGTGAGGGCTAGCGGCCTAGAACGTGCCGGCTGCCTGTTTCACAAGGTCGGCATTGGAGACGGTTCGCTTCATCACGCCGAGCAGCTCGGTCATCGCCTCGACCGCTGACGCCTGGGCCAGGCGGCGCCGGATGGCTTGCGATACCGAGAGCGCCTCCGCTGAAAGCAGGAGCTCCTCGCGACGCGTCCCGCTAGCGTTCAGGTCGATGGCCGGGAAGATGCGGCGGTCGGCCAGCTCGCGGCTCAGCACCAGCTCGCTGTTGCCGGTGCCCTTGAACTCTTCGAAGATCACATCGTCCATGCGCGAGCCGGTGTCGACGAGTGCGGTAGCGATAATGGTGAGCGAGCCGCCACCCTTCGCGCTGTCGATCTTGCGGGCACTGCCCAGGAAGCGCTTCGGCTTCTCGAGCGACGAGGCATCGAGGCCCCCGGAAAGCGTGCGACCGGTTCCCCGCTCCACGTTGTTGTAGGCGCGCGCCAATCGCGTGATGGAGTCGAGGATAACCACGACGTCCTCGCCCAACTCGACGCGACGCCGCGCACGCTCCAGCGTGAGTTCTGCCAAGACCACGTGGCGGTCCGCGGGGAAGTCGAAGCTCGACGAGACAACCTCGCCGAAGCTGCAGGCCTCCATTTCGGTGACCTCCTCCGGGCGCTCATCCACCAGCAGGATGAGCAGCGTCGCTTCGGGGTAGTTCTTCACGATCCCCTCGGCGACCGACTGCAGGACCGTGGTCTTGCCGGCCTTCGCCGGCGAGACGATGAGCGCCCGCTGGCCTTTGCCGAAGGGACAGAGCAGGTCGATGACCCGGTTCGTGTAGTCGGTCGCTCCGAGAAGCGTGCGGTCGCACTCAAGCACGAGCTGCTCGTCGGGGTGAACCGCGCCGAGGCGATCGAAGTCGGCGCGGCCTTCAACCTCGTCCGGGGTCCGCCCGTTGACGCTGGTGATCTTGACGAGCGGCGGCTTCTTGCCGCGGCCTGGCGCCTTTCCCACTTCGCCGGCGATCTCGTCACCCGTGCGCAGGCCGTAGAGCTGAATCAGCTTGCGGCCGACATGCACATCACGGTCCGAGGCCAGATAGCTGGCCTCGCGACAGCGGATGAAGCCACCACCATTGCCAGTCAGCTCCAGAATGCCCAGGGAGTTGGAGTTCTTCACACGACCCTCGCGTCAGGATCGGCTAGCGGCCTTCCGCTGGCGGGCACCTGCTCTTGCACTGTTGCCTTGGTCACGCGCTGGCGCGCTCGGATGGCGTCCGGGTCACCTCGATCAGCTTGACATGCGCGCCGGGCGGGACGGTATTCGGACGGTCGCTAATACACCCCAGCGGCCGGGGAGTTCGACGGGGGCTGCGCGGCCTGGACGACCGCCGTAGAGTACAGGGACAGAAGCGATTTGTCTAACATTTCCGGGGGCTTGTCTGTCTATTAGATGCAGGCGTCCTGAGCCATGGCTTCCGAGGGGGGACTCGATTTGCCCGACAGGCTCCAGGTGGAGCGAGCCCGGCGCGGCGACGCCGCGGCGTTCGGTGCCCTGGTGCGCCGCCACTACCGCGCGGCCTACGCAGTGGCGCTGGCCGTGCTAGGGAACCCGATGGACGCCGAGGACGTCTGCCAGGACGCTTTCCTGCGGGCGCTCGAGCGCCTGGACAAGCTGCAACAGCCGGAGCGCTTCTTGGCCTGGCTGCTGCAGATTGTGCGTAACCGGGCGCGCAACTTTCTGGACTACCGCCGGGTGCGTTCGGCACGGCCGCTCGAGGACCTCAGCGCCGGGACCGACGAGACCCCCGCGCGTGAGGCGGAGCGTCAGGAGTTGCGGCGCGCGCTGGGGTCCGCCCTGGCAGAGCTCAGCGAGATCCAGCGCGAGGTAGTGCTGCTGCATGATCTCGAGGGGTGGAAGCACCGCGAGATCGCGGAGGCACTCGGGCTCTCGGAGGGGATGTCGCGGCAGCACCTGATGGGCGCCCGCCGCCTCCTGCGCGAGCGGCTGGGCGCGAAGTTGCTCAAGGAGTACTCGGATGACTGATGATCGCATCGATTTCTCGGCACTCGACCCGACGCGAGACGACGAGCGGTTCGAGCAGATCGTGCACTCCATCACCACTGCCGCCGCTCGCGAGCTGGCCGCACGTCGTGCGCGGGCCAGCGTCGTCGGCCAGGTCGCCCTCTGGTGGCGGCCCCTGCTGGCAGCGGCCGCTGTCGCGGGCATCGTGTCGATCACGACGCTCGCGCGTGTGCAGGTGGCGGCGCCGGATGAGACCGCTGACGTCGGTCTGGCGGAGGCGATCGGCGTGCCAAGTCAGATCGCTGAGTGGGTCCGCAGCGACGAACCGCCGACCCCGACCGAGCTGTTCGTAACGCTGGAGTCCGAGTGATGAAGGAGACTCTCGAGTCGTTAGGCCGGATCCGCACAAAGGGAATCGCACTCCTGGTCCTCACGTTCGTCGCGGGGGCGCTCGCAGGAGTAGCCGTCGAGCGCGTCCGCACCGCGCGGCAGGCGCCGGAGCCACCTCCCCCCGACATCACGATGCTGCGACCACTGCGCGAGGGCACTCTGCCACCGGTGTTCCGCCAGCTCAACCTGACACCGGCGCAACGGGCGCAGATCATCCAGATCCTCGAGCGCGGTCGGCCTCGCACCGACAGCATCCTGCGCGAGATGCTCCCGCGCCTGCGCGCGACCACGGACTCGATCCACGCGGAACTGCGGGCAGTGCTCACGCCGGTACAACTGGCAACCTGGGACAGCTCGACAGCGCAGATGCGCCGTCGGGCCGAACAGGTGCGCCGCGGAATGCGGGGACGCGGAATGGGGCCCGCCCGTCCTCCACCGCCCGAGCCCTAGGGATCGCCCCCACCGTCTACACCTGGAGAAAGCGATGAAAGTCAGTCCCACCGCCCTGATCGTCGGCGCAGCACTCGCCGCCCCGCTGGTCTCGTTGGCTGCCTGCTCGTCCAGTGGGGGCCCTTCCCCCGAGCCTCCCGATTTCAGCGGCACCTGGGTGCTCAACTTCGACGAGAGCGAGGACCCGCGCGCTCAGATGCAGCGTGACCGCCCACCGGGTCCCGGCACCCTCCCCGGCGCACGCCCCGGTGCACGGCCCCGGGTAAACCCGGAAGAGATGCAGACCCGGATGAGCGCCATCGTGCAGGGACAGCTGGCCTTCAAGCTCATCCAGACTGACTCGACAGTCACCTTCGCGGGCGCCGAAGGCGCGCAGCTCGTCTATCGCACGGATGGACGTTGGGAAGTACAGTCCGTGGAAGGCCTCGGCGACATCAGGGTGAGGGCGCGCTGGAAGCGCAGGAAGCTAGTGCTGGACCGGGAACTCGAGTACGGGCTCAAGGTCTCGCAGACCTATGAGTTCGCGCCGGACGGCCGGCAGCTCCACGTGAAGGTGAAGATCAGCGGTGGGCCCAGGACGATCGAATTCCGCCGAGTCTACGACGCCTGCGCTGATAGCGGCTAGAGGACCCCTGCTTCACCCTCCAGCAGCCGACTCCAGCTCTCGTCGTCCAGCGCCTCGCGCACTCCCCCGAGCACTGCCGCCGCCTGACGCAGCTCGCCACTCGTCGCACCCACGTTGAGCTGCGACAGTATACGGGCCTCGCGCCGCTCCAGCGCCGCCACGCACTCCCTGCCGCGCCGCGTGAGTCGCACCAGCAGAGACCGCTTGTGGGCCGGGTTATCCATGAACTCGACATAGCCCGCCTCGGCAAGCAGGTTCACCAGCGCCTGGACGTGCTGGCGCGTCACAGAGCGGGCCCGGGCCATCTGCGGCACCGTCTGTGCCCCGTGCCGCTCGAGCCACCTGAGCAGCTGGCGACGTGCGGCCGACGGCACACCCTGGCCGTGCAGTCGCTCGCCCGCGGCGCGCAATCGCCGGCAGAGTTCCAAGGTCTCCTTGACCAGTGCCTGCAAGGGCTCACCCCGGTGGCGGGAGGTCTCCCTCGCCACCCGAAGGGGCTGTGCGAGCGGCCGCGGGCTGGATTGCCCGCCGAGCTGCCCGAGGGTCAAGGGCCCGAGGCTTCTCAAGTTACCGTCCCGGCGACAGACATTTGACATGCGAGCCACGCGCCGCAGGGGCGTATGACAACTAAGTTACCGTTACGGTAGGTATCTTGTCAATATGCGCAGCAGCCGAGCCGCCTGACCGCTCTCCGCGGCCCCGGCTCAAACCTCGGCGAGCGCCAGCTGCACGCCCTTCTCTGCGTGGATCTGGGTGGTATCGAAAACCGGCAGCGGCGAGTGCTCCGGCTTGATCAGCAGGCCAATCTCGGTGCAGCCGAGGACGACGCCCTCGGCGCCCTCCCGGCCAAGCGCTTCGATGATGCGCACGTACTCCTGGCGCGACGGCTCCAGTATCTGGCCCTGGCACAGCTCCGCGAAGATGACGCGATCGACGACCGCCCGGTCCCCGGGCGTTGGGATCAAGACCTCGAGGCCGTGCTGCTCCGTCAGCCTCCCGCGGTAGAAGTCCTCCTCCATCGTGAAGCGAGTGCCGAGTAAGCCGACGCGACGCAGGTTTGCCTGCCGGATGCGCTCGGCTGTCGCGTCGGCGATGTGGATCAGCGGGATCTGGATCGCCTGCTCGATGGCCGGCGCCACCTTGTGCATGGTGTTCGTGCAGAGGAGCAGGAAGTCGGCGCCACCGCGCTCAAGGCGCTGAGCCTCCTCGGCGAGCAGCTGCCCCGCCCGGTCCCACTGCCCGGCCACCTGCATTTCCTCGATCTCCTCGAACTCGACGCTGTACATGAGGATCTTCGCCGAGTGCTGCCGGCCCAGGCGCCGTCGTATCTCCTGATTGATGATCCTGTAGTACTCGGCGGTGGACTCCCAGCTCATGCCACCCAGCAGACCGATCACACGCATCGCAACCACTCCATTGGCTGTGGGGCTCATGAGTAATGTGCCTCGCCAGACCTCGCCAGGAAAGCGCCCCCCGACCGGTTGGCGAGCTCTGGCACCGCAGCCTAGCTTGGAAGGTTCAACACTCCCCAACGGGTGCCTTTGGGTCGCCCTGAGAGGTCTGCCCGATGAAAAAGGGATGTGATTCCGTGGCCTGGACGGGCCGCGCGCTGGTCACCCTGGTCGCGCTGCTCTGCGCCTGCGCCAAGCAAGCGGGTGAAGTGGCCGACTACCCATGGGGAATAGACCCTGGAACGCTCCCCCAAACCGTCAGGCAAAGCGACTTCCCTGAGCTGCCACACGGATCGGCAGACAGGATCTGGGGCTTCGCCGGGAAAGACCTGAGTGGCAAGGACCTCACGAACCTCTCCGCGGCGTTTCTCGCCCAGCTGACCTTCGACCGCAACACCAGGTGGCCTCGGCCTGCTTTGCTGCCGGAAGGTTTCGCGCCGGATGAGCTGCTGAAGAACGGCAAGGACCCGGGCCTGGGCGTACGCGACCTGCATCGTCAAGGCTTCACAGGTGACGGGATCGGCGTGGCGCTTGTCGACAAGCCGATACGGCATCAGCACAGCGAGTTCGAGGGGCGGATCCACTACCACGAGGTCTTCGAGAATGAGGCGGAAGGCCTGGCCCCGCATTTCCACGGCATCGCCTGCGCGTCCATACTCGCGGGGAAAAGCGTGGGCGTCGCGCCGGAAGCGAAGATCCACTACTTCGCGGTGCCCGACGTAGGCAAGAACTTCCACTATTACGCGATCGCCGCTGATAAGATCATCAGGGTCAACGAGTGCCTGGGCGACGGTCAGAAGATCAGAGTCGTGTCCATCTCAGATGGCATTGGCCGGGACAACCCGTACCGTCAGGAATGGGAATCCGCCCTCGAGAGGCTCCAGCAGGCGGGAATCGAGGTCATCTATTCCAGCCGCGAGCTGTTCGGGCCCTTCCTCTGGGGTGGCTGCCCGCCTTACGAGGATCGCAACGACCCGTCGAACTACGAGGTGGCCCTGATGTTGAGAGGCAGGGACATGCCACCCCAGACCATCCTCGTTCCGGGCGATTACCGCACCACGGCGTCGAACAAGGGACGGAGCCTCTACATCTACTGGGGTGAAGGCGGCTACAGCTGGGCCATCCCCTATCTGGCAGGACTGGCGGCTCTGGCGTGGCAGGTGGCTCCGGACCTCACGCTCCCTGAGATCGAGGCTCTCCTCGTCGAGAGCACGGCCCGATCACGTGACGGGCTGAACGTAATCAGGCCGGTTCGGTTCATGGAACTGGTGCGGGCCACAGACAGAGCTGAGGGCCCCGACGCCGCACGGGGCATCGTGCCTGGCCGCTACATGCGCTTGTAGGCCGGGCCGCTCCCACCTTCGCGCGGCAGCCAGCGCGGTCCCAGGATATCCGTAGCCTTGCAGTCGATGCAGTTGGGCGCGTTGACGACGAGCTTGTCACCCTCCAGCTCGTAGACGCCCGCCGGGCACATGTGCACGTAGAACTCCGCCAGCTCCCGCGGTACATCTTCGCCCACGACCAGGTGCGACGGGATATCGTCGCGCGTCACGTTACCGGAACGAAAGACGGCGTCCAACTTCCCCAGCGTGCGCTGGCCGTCGGGTGTGAACTCCGCTGCCGTCGTCACCCGCCTTGGCTCCTCGGCGTCAGGCGGTACGGCGATACGGCCGCCCAGCGCAACGCCCCGCGTCGCGGTCATGATCGCCGCTCTCATGCCGCCGCCGAAGAATCCCGACTTGAAGGCGAGCCGCATGTTACGAGTGCGATAGAGGTCCTTGCCGATCGAGCTCCCGTGCACCAACGCGTCGTAACCGGCGAGGCCGCCGGCCGACACATTATCCTTCTTCAGCGCCTCGAAGATGGTGCGGGCGGCGAAGAGTCCGGACTGGACCGCATAGTGGATCCCCTTGAGCGACGGGACATTGACGAACCCGGCGGCGTCCCCGGCGACGAGCAAGCCGTCCCCGTGCAAGCGGTCGGGGATCGAGTAGTAGCCGCCCTCGGGAATCGTCTTCGCGCCCCACTCGACCAGCTCACCGCTCTCGAGATACGGTGCGACCAGCGGATGTTCCTTCAGCTTCTGCAGCAGCACGTGCACGTCCAGCGAGTGCTGCCGATAGTCCAGCCCGACGACCAGGCCCAGCGAGATGAGGTCGTCGGCCATCGGGTACAGCCAGCCGCCGCCGAACGCGTCCTTCGGCAGCGGCCAACCCATCGTATGGATCACGTGCTTCAGCGGGCGCTTCACCTGCCAAAGCTCCTTCACACCGAGCGCATAGATCTGCGGGTTCGGCGACCTCACGTGCTGCCATTCGAGGAACGCCTGGGTGAGCGCCCCGCGCGTGCCTTCCGCCAACACGGTCACCCGGGCGGCCACATCGGTGGACGGCATATAGCCACTCCCGGGCTTGCCTTCCCGGTCGAGCCCCACGGGCGTCGTCCGGATGCCGACGACCCGATCGCCTTCGACTAGCAGCGACTCGGCGGGAAAGCCGGTGAACACGTTCACGCCCATCTCCTCGGCGCGTTCCCCCAGCCAGCGCACGATCTCGCAGACCGACGCCACGTAGTTCCCCTTGTTGTGCATGCTGGGCGGCGTGGGGATGCGGATTCTGCGCCTCTGCGTCAGCATGTAGACACGGTCCTTCGGCGCCGCTCGCTGGAATGGGAGCTCCTGCTCGCGAACATCAGGGAACAGCTGGCGGAACGGGCCCGGATTCACCACGGCGCCCGACAGGCAGTGCTCGCCCAGCGATCCGGCCTTCTCCAGCACGCCGATCTCGAGTTCACTCAGTTCCCCGCCCTGCGCCTTCTCCTCTCGGACCAGTCGCGCCAGCTCGATGGCGCCGGCAAGTCCTGCGGGGCCGCCGCCGACGAACAGCACGTCCATCGGGACGGCTTCCTCGCCCGGTCGCTCTTTGAGGATGAGACGGTCCAGCGGAAGGGCCGGCTGGTAGTCCGACGGCTTGATAGTCTGCAACGGCTGGTTCGCGTTCGTCATCGCTCCGCCGCGGTTACGGGTGATTCGTCGCTACTGTTCGGTTGGGTCCGGCGCCAAGATGCGCACTGAGCCCTCGCGCGTCCAGCGGTCGCATTCGCCCCTCCGTCTCTCGAAATAGAGATGGGCCCCCGCCGTGCGCAGGGGCCCTCAGGCTCCAGGTGGGCCACGGAAGCGGCCCCCGTCTGAAACCGCTAGAAGGTGAACCGCGTGATCTCGATGCCCGAACCGAGACCGCCCTGGTCACCGGAGCCGGTGAACGTGCCGGTGAAGGTCTGCGGCTGGCGTCCCTGCACCCGGACCGTGACCACGTAGTTGGTCTCTCCAACACCACAGCCGTCGTAGTAGTCCACCCGCACGATGTACTGACCGCGCGGTGCCGAGCCGCTCCAGCTGATGTTCTCGTTGTTGACGTTGTCGATGTCGCAGGCCGGGTTCGAGTCCAGATCCAGCTCGCCACCCGTCGCCGACTCACGGTCGCCCCAGTAGATCTCCTCGCCTGAAGGCTCCACGACGTGCAGGTCCACGTCGCTCGCCGCGTCCCAGGATACGCTCACCTGCACCTGACCGGTGCCCACCTCGATCACGTCGGTCGATACTTCAGTCACAGCACCGGCCGCACCGGCGGCGGTAATCACCTGATAGAGCAGATCGAAGGTCTCCTCAGGTATGTCGGTGGCGAGCGTCAGCAAGAGCTCGATCGCCGTCGTGGCAGGAATCGTGATCGTCCAGTAACCGTCCACACCATCGATCGCGATGATGATCGTCACGAATTCAGCCGTTGCCGACAGGCTCACCTGCACGGACCCGCCCGTGATCACGCTCTCGCCACCATCGACGGTGACCGTCGGTCCACCACTCGGGCTGGGTGGATCGCCCGCGCTGAAGCTGGCGTTGACACTACCGTCAAGCGTGCTGACGGAAGCGATGAAATCCTGGATGTCGATGTCGCCCGGCCCGCCACCATCGTCGCCACCACACCCCGCAGCGACGAGCATAGCAAGGGCGATCGCCGTGACTCGGCTGGATAGCTTGAGCATCGTCTCTCCTGTCGTTGAGGTTCAGGGCCAGTAGAGCGTAAGCGGCACGACAATATGTGGGGCGCAGCGGCAAATTACAATAGTTAGCGTTAGCTGTTCGCGCGGCACACCCGAAGTACCTCTCGGGCCAGGTCGCGAGGATTGGCCAGGGCCCTTGCGCCCGGCTTACCCTGATTGCTAGCAGTAGACTGAACAAAAGGTCAGGAGTTCGACCATGCGGATCCTGCTAGAGGAAGCCATTCGCGCGGCCATCCGAGAGCCCGAGGCGCTGGCCTCGGCCGAGAAGGCCTTTGCTGCCCTAGCCAGCGGCGCCGTGCAGCTGCCGCCGCCCATGGGCTTCAGCGTTCCCGAGGTCGCAGGCGAGGTCCACGTCAAGTCGGCCTACCTGGCGGGATCACCCATCTTCGCCGTCAAGATCGCCACCGGCTTCTACCAGAACACGGCGCGCGGTCTGCCCAGCGGCGCTGGTATGATCCTCGTGTTCGATGCCGAGACCGGCTTCCCGCTCGCCGTGCTGGACGACCACGGCTACCTCACGGACCTGCGCACCGCAGCCGCCGGTGCTCTGGCCGCTCGGCTGCTGGCGTCGGAGTCGCTCGAGACGGTCGCCGTTCTGGGGGCCGGCATCCAGGCGCGCTACCAGCTGCGGGCGCTGTCCCAGGTGCGCGTTTGGGCACGGACCGCGGCCTGGAGCCGCGACCCCGATCGCGTCCGGGGTTACTGCACCGAGATGCAGAGCGAGCTCCGAGTTCCCTTCACAGCGGCGGCGAGCCCGGAAGACGCGTTACGAGACGCCGACCTCGTGATCACCGTGACCCCGAGCCGTGAGCCGCTGTTCGACGCTTCTGCCCTCTCAGCTCATGCGACGGTGATCGCCGTGGGCTCCGATGGCCCCGACAAGCGGGAACTCTCCACGGCGACTCTGGCGCGGGCCGACAAGATCGTGGTGGATCGGCTGAGCCAGTGCCTCGAACTGGGCGAGTTCCACCACGCCGTCGCCGAGGGCGCCCTGAAGCCGGAGGCTGTTTACGCCGAGTTGGGCGAGGTGCTGACCGGGAAGAGGCCCGGGCGAGAGGGGGATGAGCTGATCATCTGCGACCTGACCGGCGTGGGCGCTCAGGACGCGGCGATCGCCGAGGTTGCCTGGGGCAAGCTGGCCTAGACGGGCCACTGCTCGCCTTTCCAGCACATCTCCCAGAACTGCCACTCGTAGCGACTGGAGAGCACGAACAGCTCGGTCAGCCGCCGTCTCTTCTCCGGCGTCGTGCCCTCCGCCAGCCGGTTCATCTCCGCCTTCAGCCAATCGGCCGCCTCGGCAAACTCCGGCGAGGCGTACTGCTCGATCCAGTCGGCGTAGCGCTGGTCCCCCGGCGGCTCGCGCTTGACCAGTTCCTGCGCGATGTACACGTACCCCCAGGCACAGGGCAGCAGCGCCGCCACCAGGTCGGCCATGTCACCGTCCGCCGCCGTGCGCACCAGGAAGTCGGTGTAGGCGCGGGTGGTCGGCCACATGGGCGCCGCTTCCAGCTCCCCGGGCGTGAGACCGAAGCGCGCCGCGTACTTGCGGTGCAGTTCCATCTCGGTGTTGAGCGTCAGGTTGAGCACCGCCGCGTACCAGCTCATCGACGCCAGGTCCTCGGACTTCGCCACCGCCCAGGCGAAGATGCGGGCGAATTCCTTCAGGTAGCGGTAGTCTTGAAGTACGTAACCCTTGAATCTGTTCTCGTCCAGCTTGCCGTCGCCGATCCCTGCCACGAACCGGTGCTCCAGCTGGGCGTCCCAGATCGGCTTCGCCGCCGCGTACAACTCCTCCGTGAACGCCATGCGACCACCTCCTAGTCCAGACCGGGCCAGCCTTCACCCGTCGCCGCCATCTCCCAGAAGGCCAGCTCGTACTTGGCTGTGAGCTCGAAGAGTTCGGCCATCCGCTCACGCTCCCCCGGACCCGTTTCCCCCGCCAACGCATCGAGCTGCTCTTCCAAATAGGCCACCCAGCCAGCGAAGGCGTCGCTGGTCCAATTCTCCACGAACGGGAACCAGATCGAACCGGGATCGATGCCTGCCTTTACCACCATCCACGAGTCGTAGTAGGCTTTCTCAGCGACATACAGGACAGTGTACGCCTCGGCATAGGACGCGGTGTACGCACTGGCCAGCAGGAACTGCACGTAGGCATGGTTGCTGAAGGACGGCTGCACATTCACCAGGTCCACACCCGCGGCTTCCGCCCGGTCCCGGAACAGCTCCAGCTCCTTCTCCAGCGTCGGGATGGCCATCCCCAGCGCGACGCGATGGGCCTTCGGCGCTTTCGGCAACAGCGCCGCGATGAACGGAATCGCCGCCTCCACGAACAGGTAGTCCTGGCGCATCCAGTTGGCGAAGGTCTCGTGGGCGATCGTGCCGTCGCGCGTCTCTTGGAGGAAGCGGTGGTCGAGCATCTGCTCCCAGATGGGCCGCACGCGAGTCAGCTGCTCAGCACAGAAACTCATGATTCCTCCCTGCGGATGTGAAGCACTGACATACAGGCAGAGAGGGATGGAGGGGGGTTGGCTGACTCCCTGCGCCGGCATTACCCGGATCAGGTTCTCAGGGTATGATCTCAGCCGGGAAACTCCCCAGCACCCCTGTCAACCGGAAGCATAGGTCTTTCCCTAGCCCAGGCAAGGGAACATCTGATCCGATCCGCGCAGCGCGGGAGGGTGTCGAGCCGCAGACGCTCGCCGCGCCCACTCACTCGATGATCCGATTCTGCCAGCCGCTGCGCCGCCACAGCTTCAGCGAATCCGACCAGACCGCGACGTCCCACAGCACCGTAGCACCCACAGGCACCCGGCCTAGTCGCACCAGCGCGAGGTAGTCGCTCGCCTCGGCATGGAATCCTCGTTCCGATCGCTCGCCGTCGATCACCAGAGACAGGAAATACGGATAGTCTGCCGCCTCCGGATTGATGATGCGGACCCGGAGACTGAGCTCCCGCCACTCGCCGTCCCCGCCGGCAAGTAGATCGGCATACACCTGCGGGATTATCGAGAAGTCCCGTTTGGCCGCCTCAGCGTCCAGGGCAGCCCACCAGTCGTCAAGAAACGCCTCGCAGCCGAAGCCCGCGTCATCAACGGCCGAGCACAGGTCCGTGCTGCGCGACATCGCGGCGAGCAGCGACCACAGCCCCGCACGACCGTGACGCTCGACGAAGTGGTCCACGAAGGTATAACCGGCGCCGGATATCACTTCTTTCCCCATCTCTTCGCCGGCGGCCTCGAACGCCTCGAGGTACTCGAGGTAGGTGGCGGCCTCCATGTGCGCGTACGCCGCCCACAGCCAGCGCGGCTCGACCGGGCCGGCCACATGCTCGCAGCGCTCGCCTACCCACGCCGCCAGCCCCTCGATGAAAAAGCGATAACCTTCCAGCCCGTAGGCCGCGCCGACCAGCTCCCGCGTGGCCAGGCGCGCCAGCCCGGCAGCGAGATCTCGTCCCAGCAGGTTCTCGTGCAGTACGCTCACGACGACGCTCGAGTCGCTAGAGGCACTCTGCCGCTCGCTCACCAGCCTGACCCTCAGGCGGCGGGGTAAAGCGCCAGCCAGCAGAGTATCGACGCAGGTGTAGACGTCGTCAGCGTACGTCAGCAGCAGAGCGACTTTGGCCCGCTCGGCCGCCGGATAGCTGATCTCGAGGTGCTCGGACCGCACCTGCAGGTCGGCCCCCTGCGGCGCGGTTCGAGGATCTGCGGCCGCCGCTGCCTCAGCCGACGACAGCGGGCTCGCCGCGAGCAACAGAGCCGCAGGCAACACAGTTGACGCCGCTCGATTCATCCAAGACCTCAGCCAAGCCGGATCCAGGCGGCGACACGCAGGTCTTCTTCGGCGTTCGCAAGGCAAAGGGCTCGGGACTGCTGCTGCGCCTAACCCACACCCTGCATCTGGCGCCGGGCGGCGCGCACCGTCTCGCAGTGGATCTCCACCGTGTCCTCGAAGCGACGCGCGTAGCCGCCCGCCAGGGTTACGGCGACGGGCACGCCCGCCGCGCCCGTCAGGCGGAAGATCAACTCGTCGCGCCGACGCAGGCCTTCACGGCTGAGGCTGAGACCGCCCAGCTGGTCCTCCTTGTAGGGGTCGGCGCCAGCCAGGTAGAAGACGAGGTCAGGGCGCTGGTCCTCGAGGATTCGGGGCACGTGCGCCTCCAACAGCCCCAGGTATTCCTCATCGCCCGTCCCGTCCCGCAGCCCCAGGTCGAGGTCGCTCGGCGGTTTCCACATCGGGTAATTGTGCTGCTGGTGGATGGAGAAGGTGAACACCTCGGGCTCGTCCGTGAAGATGGCCGCGGTCCCGTTGCCGTGGTGGAGATCGCAGTCCAGGACAACCGCCCGCTCGATCAGCCCCTCGCGTCGCAGAGCCCGCAGCGCGATGGCCACATCGTTGATCAGGCAGAAACCCTCCCCGTGGTCGGGAAACCCGTGATGGAAACCGCCGCCCAGATGCACGGCCAGCCCATGCTCGAGTGCCAGCCGCCCCGTCAGGATCGAGCCGCCGGCGCAGAGCCACATGGCCTCCCGTAGCTCCGGCGAGAACGGGACCTCGAGGATCATGACATCCTGCCAGGAGAACTCGCTGTACTTGATCTTTTGCAGGTACTGCGGGGTGTGGACCAGAGCGACCTGCGCGTCGCTGACCGGCTCCGGGCGCCGGATGTCCGTCTCCGCTATGCTGCCCTCCCCGATCAGCCGATCGCGCGCCGCTCGGTACTTGCGGGTTGGAAAGACGTGGAGTCCGATATCGGCCTCGTAGCCTTGGTGCCAGACGATGGGCAGGCGGCGTTGGGGACTTGCCATGTGTTTCCTCCGCACGGATCTGCGGCCGGCGAGCTGGCCCTCGCGTGTCGGCACCGCCGACCCTAACTTGCGCTTCTCACGACATCGAGGGCAGCCGTCACCGCCGTAGGCACCGCCGGGAACCCGGCTCGGTGCGAATCGTGTTCTATGGGCGGCCCGGGAGAGCGGTTTCCCAGCGCCACATCATCGGAGCTTGAAAATAGACGTCTATCCGTCGTTTAGCACCGCTGCAAGGAGGGAAGAGATGGGAAAGACTTGGAATGACTACGCGAGCGTTCCGCTGCGCGTCTTGCTGGGGTTCGGCTTCGCGTACCATGGCTTCCCCAAGCTGTTCTCGAGCCAGGGCCACGCTGGGTTCGTGGTCATGCTGCAGAACATCGGCGTGCCCGCCGCCGGCCTCGCTTCGTGGCTGGTGGGCATCCTGGAGTTCTTCGGCGGCTTGCTGCTGATCGCTGGCGCTTTCGTCACCATCATATCGGTGCTCGGGATCATCAACATGCTGGTGGCGATGTTCACCGTGCACCTTCCCAATGGGTTCAACTTCCTGAACATCACGGGGATGACGGAGGCCGGGCCGACGTTCGGCATGCCGGGCTACGAGGTCAACATCCTCTACATCGCCGGTTTCCTCGCCCTCGCCCTCGCTGGCGCCGGCGCACTATCGGTGGACCGCTGGCTGTCGGAGCGGCGCGGCATGGGGCACAGCCCCGCGATGTAGCTGCCTCTTTCTCCGGCATGGCGCCGCGCGTCCCCACACGCCGGCCGGTCCGTGCCGATCAACACGAGAGGCGGCCCGCTAATGGGCCGCCTCTCGTTCTACCAGCCGCCGGGCACGAGTTCGGGTATCACATCGCAGCGCGTCCCGCACCACCTCCCTTGAAAGTCTTCACCAGATCGACTGCGATGACCAGCAGCGCCGCGCTACCGAGTATCGCCGGTATGATATAGATCTGCTCGTACTGCACACCGGCGAACCAGTAGCCGAACACCGGCGAGCCCAGCCAGGCGCCGAACCAGCCGATGATGACCTTACCGAAGAACGACGCCAGTCCCGGCACGACGTAGAACTTCAGGACATAGTGCAGGATGAAGGAGACGACCACGCTGATCACCAGCAGGATCAGAAAGCTGACGAAATCGATGCCCATCATGTCGCTCGTACCTCCGTTGTCCCTCCAGGACGTGAGGAGACGACGGTCCCCACGCCACCCATTCTGGAGTGCGTTCGTTCAGGAGAAGCTGCAATCTGACCAGAAAACCACGCAGGTCGGCCCGGCGGCTGGATCGGAGTCCAGGCCAGCTCGCGTAGACTAGGTTTGGCTCGGCAAATGGCCACGGCCGAGGACCTCTGCAGCGAATTCACATGACACCGCTTAGGTCGCCCTCGCCCTCACTCTCTACCACCCCAGCTCTGTGTGAATGTCTATTAATATGAGAGTCCGCCGCAGTTGGGCAATGACACCCCGGTCGCCCTCGTCTCCCGGCCCTGAGACCCCTTATGTTTAGCGGCGTGAAGAGTTCCACTAGCCCTTCCTCGGGCCCTCGCCTCGCAGGTATTCTCGCCAGCCTCGTGATGACCGTGGCCGCCTGTAGCGGAGACCGCACTCAGGACTACGAGGCCGCCCTCAGCTCGCTCGTCGAGTCGGAGCGCGCCTTTGCGCGGGCGGCCGCCCAGCTGGGCACCCGCGACGCCTTCCTGACCTATATGGCGGAGGACGCCATCCTCTTCCGGCCGCGGGCGGTCAATGCTGCGCAATGGCTGCGCAGCCAAGTTGCTACGCAGGGCCTGCTGTCCTGGGAGCCCGCAATTGCGCACGTTGCGCAGGGCCGCGACCTGGGCTACACCACCGGCCCCTGGCAGTACCGCGAGGACCCAACCGGCCAACCCGTGAGGCACGGCAACTACTTCACCGTCTGGAGGAAGCGGGCGGACGGGAGCTGGAGGGCGGTGATCGACCACGGGACCTCGAACCCGCCGCCAGCCGAGCGGGAGCCCCTCCGCACTCCGGGGCCGCTGCCCGGGAAGTGGAGCCGCTGGGAGCGGGAAGTAAACGTGGCGGCCGAGCGCGCGACGCTGCTGCAGGTGGACCGGGCCTTCGCCAGCGCGGCGGCGGCCCACGGCATGATGCAGGCGTTCACCGCCTTCGCGGCCCCGGAGGTGCGGGTCCTGCGCGATGGCGGGCCGCCCCTCACCGGGATCCAGGCGCTGCGGGATCTGGCCGCCGAGCGCCCGGGCCGACTCAGCTGGACGGTCCTCGGCGGCGACGTGTCCCGCTCCGGCGACCTGGGGTACAGCTACGGTGAGTACGAGTACACCGCCCTCGGCTCGGCGAGGCCTGACGAGTTGGGCAACTACGTGCGCGCCTGGCGACGCCACGGCGACGGACCGGGAGGCTGGCGGGTCGTGGTCGACCTGATGAGCCCACTCCCCCCCTCGCCCGGCGACTGAGTCAGCTCTAACCCGCGGAAACCGACTTGTGGAAGTGGACGACCTTCCAGCCGTCCGCCCGCTTCTCCAGGATCCACGTGCAGCGCACCGGGAGTGCCAGGCTCTCTTCGCCCATCATCGCCGTGAAATCCCACAGCGACGTGGCCCATGCCCAGTCGCCTGACGGCAGGACGTGGACGGCCACGTCAGATTGCTCGATCTGGATCGAGTCGAGCATGGCGTTCTGACCCGCCATCAGTTCCTGAAGGGCGTCCCACCCGGCGATGGGGGCACCGAACGCACCGAAGTGCATGACGGCCTGCTCGTGGGCGACCACCTGCCCGTACTGCGCCATGTCCTCCGCCTCGACGCTGCTCACGTAAGCGTCTAGCGCGGCTCTCACGCCAGCTACCTCAGCGTCCACGTCAACCTGCGGCTGGCAGCCCCAGCTGAAGTACACGCAGAAGAGCGACCCAAGCAGGAAGTGAGTTCTCATCAGTTCCCTCCAGTACTGAGAGTGACTACTCTCGCCCGTCGGCGGCCTCTCCAACGATCAGTCCAAGAATAAGAGTGGGGATCGGCCCGGCGCCACTTCGCCTACGGGCTAAGCCCGGCAGGCCGCTCGGTCTGGATCGTGACGTTGTCCACCCAGATGTACTGGGTACCCAGACTCGCCGGCGGACCCCCCATGTACGCCCAGAACATGAACCGGTTCAGCTCGAGCAACTGGCTCGCTGACGCCGGATCACGCCGCCAGCGCATGCCCTGACGATCGATCTTCTTCTCACCGTCGATCCACAGCTTCTGCCAGCCGTCCGCCAGCGTCGGCGGACCGTACGTGTTCAGCTTCACACCCACCACAATGCGCTGCCAGGTCGGTTCCTCGCTCGGATAGACCCGCGGCGGATCCTGCGAGATCAGGTCACCCCAGTTGCTCTGCTGGTCCATGTGGTAGGTGTAGAAGGCCCAGGGCAGTAGATCGAACGGCCCCGTGCACGTCTCGTCCGGCTGCACCACCGTCAGGAAGAAGTTCCGGCCGTTGGCGTAGACCCCGGCTTGGCCGTCCATGCTGGAGTGATCGTTCCGGCGGCCGCCGCCGATGGTGGCGAAGTGCAGCTGGCAGCCGTCGCCGCGCCGGTTCTGGAAGCCCTGCGACCACATCACGTCCATGGAGAGGTAGATCTCGTCGTAGCCCGGCTCCGGCGTATCGACCAGCTCGATGAAAAGCTCACCGTAGTCCGCAGCGGTGGTCGGGTTCAGCTTGATCTCCAGCGCGTAGCTGCCCGACTGCACGTGCGCCGGATCGCCCGTCACGGAGTACTTACCTGCATCTACGTCCGGACCGTCCGCATACCACGCGTCCAAATTGCCACTCTCGAAACCGTCCTGGAAGACGAGCCCAGCGGGTGGCCCATTACCGTTCGTCGGCGTCTTCGATTCGCCACAGCCGACCAGAGCCGCCACGGCGAGAACGGCGCCGGCTACGAGCACCAAGCGCGCAGTGCGAATCGGCAACTCGCGTTCCACGTCTATAACCTCGCCTCAGACAGCCCCACATCGCTACGGACACCGCCCTGAGCTAGTTTCCCTTACACATGAACGCAAGACTCCGTATCGCGATCGCTGCCTTAGCCCCGGCGCTCACTGGGCTCGCCTGCGAAGCCGGCACGTCACGTCAGGCGCCCGACCTCTCCGGGCGCTGGCGGGCCGTGCACATCGAGTGGACCCAGAACGCGCGACACGTGCGTCTGACTGCAGACGGTGAGCTGCACATGGGCCGCCTCAGGCTGCCGCAGCGGCCGGTCTCCTTCGAGCCGATGATCCAGGCCATGCAGCACGTGCGCGTCGAACTGGCCCAGTCTGGCAACGGCCTCAGCGGCTCCCTGCTGGCCGACAGGGATGCGCCGGCCAGCCTGCTGCGACAGATCGATGCGCTACCGGGTTCGACGATCGCCGAGTTCGAGGGCACCTTAGTCAACGACACGTTGGGTGCAGTGGTCGTCAGCGTTCCGGACGGGCGCCGCCGCGACGTCATTATCCGCATCGAGGACCGAGGGCGCCGCATCGTGGCTCGGGCGGTCCCGCTCTTCGGCGAGACGGCCGAACAGGCGAGCGATGTCGTGCTCGTCCGCGAACTCTGACCCTGCCGCGCTCGAGCTCGACCCTGAAAGGTCATTCCTGTGGAGCTCGCGCCGTGAGCCTCGCTTGTAGGTCCCTGCCGCCACCGGTAGATTCCCACGCCATGCCGAACGAGCGCCAGTATCGCCGCCGCTACGGCGACAAAGAAGTCGGCCTCATCCTGAAGCGCGCCGCCGAGTTCCAGCGCCTGGAGCCGGAGTCCGCTGCGGAGGGCGGCGGTCTCACACTCGCCGAGCTCGAAGACATCGCCGTCGAGGCCGGGATCGATCCCCGCCTTCTGCGACGCGCTGCCGAGGAACTGGATGCCGGTGCGGCACGCCTCCACCGCGAAGGCGTGGAACGCTGGCTGGGCGGCCCCGTCACCATCGAGCTGCAACGCTCTCTACCGGGTGAACTCCCCGAATCCGAGTTCGAGACCATGGTAGGCGAGATTCAGGAGGCGGCGGAAGGTCACGGCCAGGCCAGCCTGCTGGGCCACACACTCACCTGGCGCTCGGCCACCCCGCAGGGCGAACGGTCGCTTCAGGTGACGGTGCCGGCGGCCTGTTCGGCGGCATCGTCGGCGGGGTCGGCGGCGGCGTGGGACTGGGTGTGGGTCTGGGCGTCGGCATCGGCGCCCTGGGATCGGCCGCTTTCGCGACCGTCTTCCCGCTCGCGGTCATCACCGGCTCCTACCTGGTCGCCCGCTCGATCTTCGGGTCCGTGGCCTGGCGCCGCCAGCGCGTGCTGCGTGATCTGCTGGACCGGCTCACTGAGCATGTGGAGAGCATCACCGCGGGTCAGGCTTTGGAGCCCGGAGGGCGTGCACGCGAGCTCCCCGGCGTCTAGCGTCTCACGAACCAGCTGACAGGACGGCGCGGGCTCACGGGGCCCGGGTAGTCCTCCACGTAGCCCACGCGCAGCACGAACTGCGGCACGCCCGTCAGCCCCAGCTGGCCAGCCAGCTCGCCGCGCCACGGCTCCTCCTCCAGCATCTGCGACATCGGGTGCGCTGCGATGCCCCGCTCGCGCAGCAGCAGGTTCATCCGCTGCCAGCGCCGGCCCGTCTCGATGAGCCCCGCAACGCTGTCATCCCCGCTGCTGACGACGAACCAGCCACCGCCCTGCCCCGCCAGCCTGGCGGTCTTCTTGATCCCTTGCTCGCGGAAGTTCTTCGACATCACATCGTCAGCGAACAGACGGACGAAACACGCGGCGATTCCCGAGATCTCCATGCTGGCCAGCGTCAGCCCATCGCGGTGTGCGAACACCGCGTTGTCGTCGAAGCGAATCCACTCCGCCAGCTCGGCCTGCGCAGCGTCCCGCCAGGTCTGCGCTCGGAACGACTCGACGGCGGCCTCCTTCAAGTAGGCCGCCTGCGGCGAAGACGGCGGAATGAACAGAGCTCGATCAGCCAGCGGCTCGAGCAGCGCGCTCACGTCGTCCGCCTTCAGCTCCGCGTTCGAGTAGCCGCCGCGCAGCGTTCGTCGGTCGCTCAGCCGCTGCAGCGGGTATCCTGCGGGCTGGGCGGCCCACAAGCGCACCTCCAGCAGGTCGGCATCAAACGCGCGGCTCGCCAGCACCTCGATCTCGGCCTCATAGCCCGACGCCGACGCGGCCAGCACTATGTTCTCGGTGAAGGCACCGATCGACAGCATCAGCTCCCGGTTCTGCGGATCGACGGCCGACAGCCGGCGGTTTACATCCGCGCCGACCACCCAATGATCGGCGTCCCGGATGCGGACGAACCACGGCTGAATGTTGTGGCTGCTCGGTGCCAGCGATGCGAGAAAGAGGATGTCGGTGCGGCCGCGATCAAGTCCCGGCAATGGATCGGCCGGCGGGTCCCGAGCCTCCTCACCGGCCACGCCCGCACCACAGCAGCTCTCGAGCAGCGGTACGGCCGCGAGTGCCGTGCCGCCGGCCATCATCACCCGCACGAACCGGCGTCGGTCCAATGGCATGGCGGATCTCCGAGAGTGATCACGAGGCCAGGGCTATGCCGCGGCCAGCAGCTTTTCCAGTTCGTCCCGAGGCACGGCCCCCGTGCGCCGTGCCGTTTCTTTCCCGTTCTCGAAGACGATCATCGTCGGGATGCCCCGGATGCCGTACTGCTGGGGGACCCGAGGATTCATGTCCGTGTTCAGCTTGGCCACCAGCACGGCGCCAACGCACACCAGTCGGCGTAGAAATCGACGACCACAGGGATCTCGCTACCCTTGATCACCTGCTCGAAATCGTCGTCCGTGACCCTGACGGGACGGTCCAACAGAATCGGTTTGCCACAGCTCCCGCACTTGGGGCTGTGGTTGATGCGGCCGATATCCACCTTGTTAAGCGTCAGACAGAACTGACAGCTCACCGTCACCTTGCCGGTCATTTCCTGGCTCGCTTCCGCCATGCCCTTTTCCCCTTACCTATGAACGGCTACGCGCCACCCGCGAGCCTGCAGAGCCTCGGTGGCGCGCCCGTCTGCGCATCCTCAGCACCAGCCACGCTCAGATAGACCCGTTAATATACTTCGCTGACGTGCCTCGTGAACCCGTGGGCCTGGCCCCCAAACCAACCGTAGGAGAAGCCCATGACTGTCGCCCTGAACACCCACTCGAACACCTCGTGCTAATCTCGCTGAACCAGGGGCCGGCAGCGCTCCCGGATATCATGGGCGGGTTCTCATTCCATGTGATCCTTGCCGCGCCGCGTCTGGATCTCTTCGAAGAGCTGCACTCGTATGCGCTGAGGCTCGTGAAAGAAACTCGACCTCGCCGTTCAGCCTGAAGCTCAGCTCAGCCGACCGTTCCGCCGACGGCGCTCTATATAGGTATAGCCGACGGCGACGAGCGTGAGCAGCCCGAGGATCAGGTTGGTCAGCAGGAAATAGACGAGGACCTTATGGAGATAGCTCGGATCCTCAAAGAACCAGTCGGCCAGGCTGAGGTCGCCGCCTGTCTTGCTGGGTGTGATGGGCATGGCGAGACCGATGAGCAGGGCGATGAACTCGAGGATGAGAACGATCTCCCAGACGCTCAGCTTCCGCCTCTGGCCCTCGCTCACCGGTCCCGCCTGTCGTGCTACCCGCTCAGCTTCCCCTCGCCTGGTCCCTTGCCGCCTTCTTGAGCTTCTCGTTGGCCATGATCGCCAGCTCGACCCGGCGGTTGAGCTGCCGGCCCTCAGGCGTGTCGTTCGTGGCCACGGGCTGCACTTCGCCGTAGCCCATCACGCTGAAGCGGGCAGGCGCGACGTTCAGGGTCGCCAGGTGGTGGGAGACCGACTGGGCCCGCCGCCGGGAGAGATCCATGTTGTAGTCCTCGGGGCCCGTCGAGTCGGTGTGCCCCTCGATGAGGATGTTCGTGTCCTCGTACTTGTTCAGGATCCCGGCGAGCTTGTCCAGGTTCTGGCGCGCCTCGGGCCGCAGATCGGCCTTGTCTACGTCGAAGAGCAGGCCCGACTGGAAGGTGATCTTGATCCCCTCGCCGATCCGCTCGATCTTCGCGCCCTCCAGGTCCCGCTCCATCTCCTCGGCCTGCCTGTCCATATAGTTGCCGATGATCGCGCCGGCTGCGCCGCCCACCGCCGCACCGATGATCGCGCCGACGGCGGTGTTGCCAGCCGCATGACCGATGACGCCGCCGACGACCGCGCCGGCGCCCGCGCCTACCGCCGCTCCCGTCTGCGTACGGGTGGCGCAGCTGTAAGACCCCACCACCAGCAGGACCAGCGCCGCCACGCTGGCAATCGATGTCACACGCTTCATGTTCCGTTGCCTCGTTTTCGTTTCCGCTCGATGGTTGAACGGCCGGGATCCCCCCAAGGGGTACCCCGGTCGCAGACTTGTCAGCACAATTCTAGCAGGAACAGGTTCCGGGCCAAAGGGGTAAGGCCGACGCGCGGCCGCCGTACCACCGACCCGAGAGCGGCCAGCGAGGTTCGAACCTCAGCCGGCCGCGACGCTCGCCGTTGATCCCGCGTGGGAGAGCGCCACTGCCCGAGCCCAGGGCCGAAGCAGCAGCCACGCCATGAAGAACCCGAAGATGAAGTTCGAGGTCGCCGTCTCGACCAGATGCGTCATCCGGACGGCCTCCGGCATGAGCGGGTTCGGCACCAAGAGCCCGGCGTTCATCAACACCGCGAACAAAAGACCCACCGCCAGAGACGTCTGCCACCACGGCCCCTTCATCATCCGGATCACCGGCAGCGCGATGGCCACCCAGATCATCGCGCGGACAACCTGCAGTAGCATGATGTTGCTCGGCGATGGCATGGCCAACTCGGCGTAGTACTCGCGCACTGCGGGAGCACGCCAGGCGACCAGGGCACCGAACAGCGAGTAGAGGAACACGTAGCTGACGGCGATGACGGCTAGCCTCCAGGCCCACCCCGGCACGGGGATCACGAGCCTGCGATTCTCCTCATCCGGTCGCCGCAGCGCCCGCAGCTTACCGAACAGCAGCGCCGCCAACGGCGCGATCACCGCTGCACCGAGCGCGTCGAAGGCGAGCGTCCGCGCTACCAGGCCATCGGGAACCACGTGCGCCATGAAGACCGCCACTTCGATCCAGGTCAGGACAGATACGATCCCGTAGAAGACCAAGAAGATCGCCGCCACCAAACGCCAGCCGCTCCAGCGAGCGCGCACGATGGGATAGGCCAGGACGAGCGCGTAGAGGAAGCAGACCAGAAGCCAGGCAGGCGCGGTCCCACTCTCATCGATCGGCGCCTGGGACGGGCCCGGCTGGCTCAGGGGGAATAGAGCGTCGGCGACGGCCGCGACCAGGCGCAGGCTGGCGAACAGGACGAGCGCCAGAGCAACGACTCTCAAGGCGAAGAGAAGCTGACCGCTCGTGGCCCTTCTCGCTTCCGGCGATCCATGATCTACCCGTTCCATCATTGCCTCTGCTTTCTGCTACTGAAACGACTCAGGGCACGTTTGGCCCAACGGGCGTGAGCCCGGTACGATTCGATCCCACACTGCAGGGCCAAGCGTCCGTGTAGCGGAGCGTCGCCCGGCAGGGCCTCGTGCTGGCGCCTCAACTCGACCACGTACGCTTCCACTTGCCGGGCGAAGCTGCTCAGGAAGCGCCGCGTCTGCACAGCGGTCTGCAGCCCCCCCATCAGCGAGAAGCGAAGCAACAACTCGTCCAGGTGGAAGACGACATCCTCGCGCCTGACCGGCTGCGAGGCCCAGCGCTTCAGTTCGCGAATCCCCTTCGCCGTCGGCCGGAACGTCTTCTTGGGTCGCAGCGCCTGGCTGCGGTCGACGGAGCCGCTGATCAGGTTCTCTCGCTCCAGGCGGCGCAGCGCGGGATAGATGGCGCCGGGACTGCTGCTGTAATGGGCCATGGGGGTGGAGGCGAAGAGCTTGCGCAGGTCGTAGCCGGAGCGCGGCCTCTCGTGGAGCAAGCCGAGCAAGGCGAATCCAAGGCTGGTGGTCGCGCTCATAGTACGAAGCATAATAGTACGTGACGTACTATATGTCAAGACCCCCCACCTACCCCCTTTTTGCCACTACTCCTTACCCCTCTATCCCAGCCATACGCCACAACTCCACTCACACCCAACGACTGGGTCGCCGCCTACGCGCAGGCCTTCCTCTACTCGCCGGACGAGCGCGACGCAATCCTGCTCGTCGGCGCCGACGACGCCTACGTGCTCTGGGTGAACGGCGAGCGGCTGTCGGAGCGGACGGGCCGCCACATCTCCGTCCCCGACGATCTCGAAGTGCCGGTGCGGTTGCGCGCCGGTTGGAACCGGGTGTTGCTCAAGGTCGCGGACCTCGACGGCGGCTGGGCGTTCATGGTTCGCGCAGCGGACCCGACGGGCGAGCTCCGCTGGTCGGCACGGCCGCACTGATCAGCGAGTTGACGCCACCGTCACAAAAGCCGGCACGCTCAGGCCGCGTGGTAACCAGCCGCCCGCTGCGGCTGTTTGAGTACGATCGATGTGAAGAACTCGATGGCCAGTCCGAAGAGAACGCTCATCACCAGCGCCGCGATCGCGGGCACGGCGTTGCCACCGACCATCGCTATGCAGTAGGAGAAGACGGACCCGACGAGTAGACCGATGAGACTACCGTGCAGCGCCCAGGGTAGGCGCAGCGCGGAGATCCCGATCGCGAACCCGATCAGCGTTCGGTTCAGCACAACCCACCCGAATCCGACCGCAGTTACCTCGACGCCGAATCTGAGTACGCCGAGCCCCACACAGACGACCCCGGCGACCACACCTAACGCGGTGGCGATGGCGATGCGCTTCATCACGACCTCCAGAGGATGCTGTGGGAGAGCTGACTGACAGCGGAACGTGGCCGCAAGATGGGGAGACTGCCAGGCCACGATCAACTCAGAGGAAGCGCTGAGGGCCGAGCGGTTACCATACGCTCACGGTGCCTCGCCGGTGCACTACCAGCCACGCAGGACAGTGGGGCTTGGCCGCTAGGCGCCCTCACTACTCGGGTCCGGCACCCGATTCCAGCTCGCGATGGAAGCGCTCCGCTTCGAGCAAGCTCTGGAGCTGCTGACCGATCAGCTGCTGACCCTCCTCGAGCTCGGCCAGCCGGCGCTCGAGCTCCGGGCTCAGCCCCTCCCGCGAGCTACGGATCGCCTCGGCGATCTCCCTCAACATCGGTCGAAGCACGAAGCGCACGGCCAAGGCTCCGCCCGGGATCCCAAAGATCAGCAAGGCCACGAGTATCTCGACTGGATCCACACCCGTCTCTCCTCTTCCCGGTGCGATCAAGTGCACATCTTCCAACACGACGACACCCTGCAAACTAAGGTTTCAGCTCGCGACCCGGCAGGCCCGAGACAGGTTGAATTGCACACGCACTTAGTCACCCTGCCTCGCAGCTGTTGTCTGGTTGCCCAGCTTGCTCATCCGAGCGACGACAACCATCCTACGAGGGTCACCACATCACCTCGGGGAGCCGCTTCCGGCGACGGCCGTCGCCAACGACGAACCCGGGTGCCGCGTCGCCTACCAGCAGGAGGGACACTCGGTATGGAATTCGAGACGCAGGCGCAGAAGGAGTGCTACGAGAAGGTGTTGCCTTGGGTCACAGAGCTCTTCGGCGGCTCCGTGCTCCGCAAGGCCGATGTGCCGGTGCTCGGCGTTATGCACGGTTCGGCCTTCGCGCAGATCGGTGTGTTCCCCTGGGGCGACGCTGACGCAATCATCACCACACGCGCGTACGTGGTGACCGGGGCCGACCTCACGCTGGAACTGATGCGCTTTTTGCTTCAGGAGAACGCCGGGATGCGGTTCGGCGCGTTCGGCCTCGATGACGACGGCGACATCATCTTCGAGCATTCTATCGTCGGATCCACCTGCGACCAGAAGGAGCTTGAGTCGTCGGTCATCCACGTGGCCCGCGCGGCGGACGACTACGACGACCAGATCGTCGCCCGCTGGGGCGGCGAGCGCGCTCTGGACCAGATCCGCTGAGAGGCATCCTGCGGCCCTCTGACGCGCCTCCCGCGCGATGGCCCGATCGAACCGCTACAGCCTGGTCGCGACCTGAAAGCCCTCCCGGATGGCTTCCAGAGCCTTGCGCGGCTCCAGAGCATCGCCGATGACATGGGTTTGCAGACCGCTCCCTTCCAGGCCATCGGCCAGCTCGCGGTTGGGGCGCACACCGACCGCCAGCACAACCGTCTCGATCGGAAAGCGGACCTCGCGCCTGTCCTCTTGAGCGATGGCGACCTCCCGAGTCAGGCGAATCACCTTGGTGTTGGTGCGAATCACTACTCCCTGCTCTCGCAACCGCTTGAGAAGCACCGATCTCGCCAGGCTATCCATATCCGCACCGACCTCTGGCAACATCTCCACAAGGGTCACTTGCTTGCCCTGAGCGGCAAGGAAATCGGAAGCCTCGAGACCTACCAGTCCGCCGCCGATCAAGAAGACGCTCGAACTCTCCACCCGCACAGCTCCCTCGAGTGCCTCTGTGGCCAGTAGCCAGCGGGTGCTCTCGAGCCCGGGGAAGGAGATGGTCAGAGCTATGCCCCCAGTCGCGACAATGACCGCGTCGGGCCAGTCAGCGATCACCCTATCCGCCGTGATCCGCGTTCGAAGGTGAACGTCGACCCCGGCGCGCCGGGCCATCAACGCCAGATACCGGATCACATCCAGGAATTCCTCCTTGTGAGGTGCCCGCGCCGCCAGGTCGAGCTGACCGCCCAGGTGATCCTGCTGCTCGAACAGCGAGACCCGATGGCCCCGCTGCGCCGCGACGCACGCAGCTTCCAGCCCGGCCGGTCCACCACCGATGACCATCACACGCCGCGGTTCCTCTGCCAGCGCGACGCGGATCTCCGATTCGCGACCGCTCAACGGATTGAACATGCAGTGGGTGCCCCGCCCTTTGCGCAGCTCGGCCAGGCAGCCCTGATGGCACGCCGCGCAGAGCAGAATCGCTTCCTCGTCACCAGCCTGCGCTTTGCGTACCCAGTCGGGATCAGCCAGGAAAGGACGGCCCAAACCGATGAGATCGGTCTGCCCAGCCGCCAGGGCTTCTCTCGCCACGGAGGGAGAGCGAATACGCCCCGCAACGATGACCGGCAGGCCGGAAGCTTCCCGTATGCGGGCCGCCATGGGGAGAAGGTGCGCCTTGGGTGTGCCCGTGGGATACAGACAGAAGGGGACCGACTCGCACATGGTGCCGGAGCTGATGCTGAGCGCGTTCACGTCCAGGTCGCTGAGGGACTTCGCAATGGCGAGGGCGTCCTCGATGTTCAGCCCGCCCTCCACATAGTCGGTGGCATTCATGCGGACCACGATCGGCAGATCCGGCCCCACTCGCGTGCGCACGGCTCTCAGCACTTCCTCACCAAAGCGAAGTCGATTCTCAAAGAAGCCGCCGTACTCGTCGTCGCGGTGGTTGGTGTGAGGTGACAGGAACTGATGGATGAGATAGCCGTGGCTGAAGGGGATCTCGATGGCGTCAAAGCCGGCCGCCGCTGCGCGGCCCGCTGCCTCGGCGAAGGCCGCGATCAGGACCTGAATCTCGTTCCGGCGCAGCGGACGCGGAATCACCCGGTTCGCCGGGCAGAGCACATTGGAGGCCGAGATTCGCTGCCCCTCCGGCACCAGCTGAGGGTTTGCCGCCCGGCCAGCATGGTTGATGTGGGCCATGATCCGCCCACCGGCGCCGTGAACGGCGCCTACCAGCCGTTCGAGGCCAGGAGTCAACCGATCGTCGTCGACGCCCAGCTGGCTCGGCAGCTCGCGCCCATTGCGCTGGACGTACAGGGGCTCGCTGGTCAGCAGACCGGCGCCTCCTTCGGCGCGCCGAACGTAGAAAGCGACGTGCCGGTCCGTTACCTCGCCGACCTCTGTAGCGTAGCCCAGCTTGACCGTCGTCATCACGACCCGGTTGGGTAGGGTCAACGATCCCAGTTGGAGCGGCCCGAAGAGCGGATCTTCATTCATGCTCGCCTACCTCCTCCCGCAGCCCTGCCACACCCATCCCGATGAACCCGCCCCAGGGCAGGGGCAACGCACCCGGCCAGAAGGGCCACAAGGTGGTCCTCCAGGAAATCTTCGCGTTGGCGCCAACAACCCGCCGCACCAGCGACATGAGCTCCCTCGGTCTGAAGAACCGCGCGTTCTCCCAGACCGGCCCGCCCTGACGCCGGTAGCGCCTTCCGACCAGGCCGCTTCGGTTGATCACACCGAGTATCAGGCCTTGCCGGGCAACGCGCCGCGCTTCCGCCAGCGCCTGGGCAGGATCGGGGAGAAACTCAACAGTGGTGATGAGGGCGACCAGATCGAAAACCCCGCGGGCAAAGGGCAGCCGCAGCGCGTCGCCGCGCACGCAGACCTCTGTCCCCAATCGAGCGGCTTCCGCCATCATGGCTGCCGAGATGTCCAGCCCCGTAGCCCGCAGACCTTGGGCTTCAAACCAGCGGGTGAAGTGCCCTGTACCGCAGCCCACCTCCAGCAGGGTCCGTGCTTCCGGGAAGCTCGCTAGCAGCCATTGCAATAGCCGCTTCTCTAGCCGGTCGACCCGGAGGCCTGTTGTCGAGTACCAGGCCTCATATCCATCCGCCAGCGCGGGGTCGGCGAACGGGTTGCTGCGCTTGTTGGCCACGACTTTGCGGGCTCACCCGGGTTCGCCCTGCTTCGCCTGCTTGGCTGTCAGGTTCAAGATCGCCTCAACAGCCGCCTCTAAGCCTGCGTGCGGGTACTCCTCGATGTTGCCCGCGTCACACATCACGGCCAGTCGCGGATCCAGCGGGATCCTGCCCAACAGGGCAATTCGCGCGTGGCGGGCAGTAACCTCCGCCCGGCTGGGTCCGAAGGCCTCGATGCGAGCGCCGCACTCGGGACAGTCGATGTGACTCATGTTCTCCACCAGCCCCAGCAGGGGAACACCGAGGTGCTTGGCCATATTGGCAGCCTTCCGCACCACCATGCCCGCCAGGTCTTGTGGTGTGGTCACCAGGATGATCCCATCCAACGGGAGCGACTGCATGACCGTCAGCGCCGCGTCCGAGGTGCCCGGGGGCAGATCCACCACCAGGTAGTCCAGGTCCCCCCAGACGACCTGCTCCCAGAACTGCTGGATCGCCCTGCTGACCAACGGCCCACGCCAGACCACTGGCTGGTCCTCGCTCTGCAGCATCAGGTTGATCGACATCAACTTGATACCCGTGGCACTCTCTGGCGGCAGGACGCCCTCCTCACCACCCTCCGGCGCGTGATGCACGCCGAACAGCCTGGGAATACTCGGGCCGGTGATGTCCGCATCCAGGATGCCCACCTTCAGGGCCCGGCGCTGCAGCGCACGGGCCAACAGACCGGCTACCGACGATTTGCCGACGCCTCCCTTCCCGCTCATCACGGCGAGCACGTGTCCGACTCGACGCCGTCGCGATGCCGCCTCCCTGTGACGGCGGCTGACCTCCAGAAAGGCGGCTCGCTGTCCTTCATCCATCTCGACCACCGCGACCTCGACGTCCATCCCCGGTACGAGGTGTTCAACCGCCTGGTGGACCCGGCGAACGAGCTCATCCTTGATCGGCACGTTCGCGTACGGCAGGGCCAGCGTCACGTGCCCACGCTCGCCCTCGCTGCGAACCTCGGGGATCATCCCGAGCTCCACCAAGTTGTGTCCCTTGACTTCCGGATGCTCCACCCGGGACAGGGCTCGATACAAGGCGGACTCCGACGGGCGCGGCGCGGCGCCCCGCTCTCCGCCCCCGGAAGCACCCTTCGCTGCGGGGCTCGGCTCCATGGGTCAACCTCTCGCTCTATGCGGGCGCCGGGTGCCGCGTCGAGGCGCGGCGAACGGCTCGACGACCCACTGACGGACCTGGCTGTGCCTCTCTCTTAACACTAAAGTAATACGCATGTCAACCATATGGGACGATATCCCTAAAATGTTGTGCGTAAGCTAAATTTTAGTGTATATTACGGCGTTGATCGCTGACAGGAGGGTTGCGGGGTCATGAAGGTGCGGGAACACTCTGATCTCGGCACACGACTGCGCGAGCTGCGTCAGGGCCGGGGCTTCTCCTTGCGGGCCCTGGCCGAGCGGTGTGGTCTGTCGGCAAATGCCATCAGCCGGATTGAACGGGGGGAAAGCTCGCCCACCGTGTCCTCCCTCCATCGGTTGGCCAGAGCGCTGGGCGTGCACATCACCGACTTCTTCGAGACCGAGCCGGAACTCTCCACCATTCTGGTGAGGAGAAACCGTCGCTTGCGCTCGCGGGGCGCGGGACTGCTGATCGAGAGCCTGGGTACGGGGCTGCAGGGTCAGCGCCTGGAGCCTTTCCTCATGACGCTGCTGCCGGGCGCCACGGGAGGCGAAGAGCCCATCACGCACGAGGGCGAGGAGTTCGTCTACTGTGTGGAGGGTGAGGTTGAATATCTGGTGAACGAGGAGTGGCATCGGCTGGAAGCGGGGGACAGCCTGCTCTTCCTGGCTCCGCAGCCGCATATGTGCAGGAACACGGGCCTGGAGAAGACGGTGGTTCTGATGGTCATTCAGGCATCTGAGGAGGACATCAAGGTCAGCCAACAGCGGCATCTAATGACGGTCACCTCGTAGCCGCTTGACCGTTTACTCAGCGCACTCAGGAGTTGACGATGAAGATCGCCGCGATCACTGACGACGGCCAGACCATAAGCAAGCACTTTGGCCGTGCCGCGCACTACCTGGTCGTGACCGTCGAGGACGAGGAGATCGTGAACCGCGAGCTACGCGAGAAGCTGGGTCACGCGCACTTCACCCATGAGTCACATGATCCCCACCACTCGGACGCGCCCCATGGCACGGGGCCGCGGGCGGCGCATCGGCACGACCGCATGGCCGAGGCGATTCAGGACTGCGAGGCGCTGCTGTGTGGCGGGATGGGCTATGGGGCGTACGAGAGCCTGCGCCAGCGAGGCATCCGCCCGATCGTGACGGATATCGAGGACATCGATGAGGCGGTCCAAGCGTACATCGAGGGGCGCATCGAGGACCAGTGGCACCTGCTCCACTGAGTGGCTCGACCTGCTTTCCAACTGGAACCGAAGGGCTGACGCGGATGCGGGAGGCGAAGGCAGACACCCGTTTTACAGAGGAAGGAGTCGAGTAATGTCCGGTCGAGGGCCAGCTCGGAGAGGGGGGAAAGGCCGAGGCAGGCGTGGGCGGGGCGGTGGCAACAAGGCGGGCGCCGGCCCGGGTGGATACTGCGTCTGTCCCGAGTGTGGGCACCGGATCAAGCACGAAGCGGGCAAACGCTGTCTTGACATCTCTTGCCCGAAGTGCGGCTCCAAGATGATCCGGGAGTAGGGCTGCGGGGCCAGGGTGGTCCTGGTCATCCTTCTCCATCGAGAACTGGGGATTCGCTACGGCAATGCACAGGATCGCCTTAACGGTTGCTACGCCCGACCTCGACGCCGAGGTCGATCCTCGGTTTGGCCGAGCGGACTTCATCCTGCTGGTTGAGCCCGAGACCATGGCTTGGGAGGCCCTGGCGAACCCCGCCCGCGAAGCGCCGGGCGGAGCAGGAATCCAGGCCGCGGAGTTCGTCGCCCAGAGGGGAGCGCACGCCGTCTGCAGCGGAGATTTCGGCCCCAAGGCGTATCAGGCTCTGGAAGCCGCCGGCATCGCCATGTATCGATACGGGTCATGCAGGACTGCCAGGGAAGCGATGGAGCGATTCAGGGCCGGAGAACTCCCTGCTGCCGACCCGCCTCGGCGGAGATAGGCGGCCGCAGCCGACCATGAGGATCGCCGTCGCCAGCGGAAAGGGTGGGACGGGCAAGACCACCGTCGCCGTCAGCCTGGCGCTGAGTCTGCTGACGGATGCCGCCTGGAAGCGCGATCAGCGGCACCCGCCTCTTCTCCTGGACTGTGATGTGGAAGCGCCCGACGCCCACCTCTTTCTGCATCCGACCATCGAGAGAAGAGAGCAGGCCAGCATCCTGGTCCCCAGGGTCGACGAAGGGCGCTGTACGGGGTGCGGCGAATGCGCCGAGGTCTGCATGTTCAACGCCCTGGCCGTCCTCGGCGAGAGGGTCCTCCTGTTTCCCGAGCTGTGTCACGGTTGTGGCAGCTGCAGCCTGATCTGCTCGGAGGACGCGATCAGCGAAGTCCCGAGGGTCATGGGCCTCCTGGAGGCGGGACCCGCCGACGGACTCCATTTCGCACACGGCGTGCTGAACGTCAGCGAGCCGATGCCGGTTCCGGTGATCCGCCAGCTCAAGGCCTGGGCCAGGCCGCAGCCGGATCAACTCACGATCGTGGACGCCGCGCCTGGGACCTCATGCCCTATGGTGGAGACCGTGCGAGACGCGGACTTCGTACTGCTGGTCACCGAGCCCACCCCGTTCGGCCTCCATGACCTCAAGCTGGCACTGGAAGTCGTTCGCGATCTGGGCCTAGCGGCCGGGGTGGTGATCAACCGGGACGGGATCGGGGACCGAGGAGTGGAGGCGTTCTGCGCGTCTGAAAACCTCCCCATCCTGCTGCGCATACCTTTCGACCGGGCTATCGCCGAGGGGCTCGCCCAGGGGAGGACGCTCCTCGAGGTCCGCCCAGAGTACTGCAGTCTGCTGGCCCAAATGGCCCGACGCATCAACGACGCGGTATTGGCGGTGCGCTCAGTTGAAGCATGAGATGTCTGCCGCACGAACGGTTCGGAGCACCTCGGGGATGCCAAGACAGCTCGTGATCCTGAGCGGCAAAGGAGGGACGGGGAAGACGGCCGTCGCGGCGGCTTTCGCCCATCTGGCCCATGCCGGTCCGTCGCCCATCCCCGCGGTCATCGTGGACGCCGACGTGGACGCCGCCAACCTGGAGCTGGTGTTGGAGCCGCGCCCGTTCGAGCGACACGAATTCATCGGCGGGTCCGTCGCACGGATCGATCCAGAGCGTTGCACCGACTGCGGCGTCTGTGAGCCGGTTTGCCGCTACGGTGCGATCCTCGCCTCCGCAAACGCAGGCGATTACCACGTCGACCCTGTTGCCTGCGAAGGCTGCGCCAGCTGTTACTACCAGTGTCCTGAGCAGGCGATCCGCATGGAGCCCCAGTTGGCCGGCCACTGGTTTCGCTCTCAGAGCCGCTACGGTCCCCTCTTCCACGCCCGGCTGCGCCCAGCCCAGGAGAACTCGGGAAAGCTGGTCAGCCTGGCAAAGCAAAAGGCCCGGATGGCAGCCCTAGAGGAGGGCTACTCGCTGATGATCGTCGATGGTCCGCCGGGGATCGGCTGCCCGGCCATCGCCGCCGCCACTGGGGCCGATCTGGCCTTGATCGTGGGCGAACCGACCGTGGCCGGGATCTACGACCTGGAGCGTGCCCTCGGGATGACCGCCCACTTCCGCGTACAGAGCCTGGTCTGCGTCAACAAGGGCGACCTCTACCCGCAAGGCATCAGCACGGTCGAGGATCGCTGTCGCGCCCACGGGGTCGAGATGATCGGCTGGATTCCCTTTGACGAGGCCGTCACCCGCGCCATGGTGCAGGGCCAACCGGTGACCGCCTGGCAGTCCGGATCGCCGGCGAGCCGAGCGCTGTTGGCGGTCTGGGAGTCCGTGAAAGGTCACCTGGACGGACAGGGCGCGATCGCGAAACCGTCACAAGCTCCCTAGGGCAAGCAGACACAAGGCGCGCGCAGGCTGCCCGCGGCAACCCTCGCCCCGCCTTACTCCGCCTGCAGCGCGATGAGTGGGTCGACCCGCAGCGCCCGCCATGCCGGCAGCAGGCAGGCGATCACCGCGACGAACGCGAAGAAGAGGCTCACCAGCGCGAACGTCATCGGGTCGGTCGGCTTCACCTGGTAGAGCACATCGCTCAGAGTTCGGGTTACCCCGAACGCACCGACGAGGCCGAGGGCGATGCCCACTGCCACGAGCACAAGGCCACGCTTGAGCACCAGCTCCACGATGTCACCCTTGGCGGCGCCCAGCGCCACGCGGATGCCGATCTCGTGGTGGCGGCGGCTGACGTAATAGGCCAGCACGCCATAGAGGCCCACTGCCGCCAACAGCAACGCCACGCTCGCGAAGATCCCCAGGGCCACGGTCTGGGTCCTGCGCGCGGACAGCGAGCGCGCCAGCACGTCGTCCATCGTCGCCACATCCGCGACGGGCAGGTCGCGGTCCAGGCTCCAAACCGCCTCCCTCAGCCCGCCGATCACCAACTGCGGCGGCACCACGGTCCGCACGGCGAGCCGCATGGTCGAGTACGGGATCTGGTAGTAGGAGCCGTACATCGCCGGGAAGTCGGTGGAGAGCAGCGAGCTCATCTTGATGTCCTCCACCACGCCGACGACCTCCAACGGAACCGGCTGGCCGAAGTCCACGACCACACGCTGGCCGAGCGGATCCTTGCCCGGGAGGATGGAATCCGCCACGGTCCGGCTGACCACGAGCACCGCGGGCGCCTCGTTCACATCGGTCTCCTCGATGCCGCGACCCGAGAGCATGGGGATGCCCATCGTCTCGAAATAGCCCGGGAAGACGGCCCGGATGTAGGCCGAGCGAACATCCCCGGGATCCACGGGCGGGTTCTGCTCGTCCCAGACACGGATGTTGTTCCCCGGATCGCGGATCGGCAGCTGGTTGATCAGAGCCACACTCTCCACGCCGGGGATCGCCCGGACGTTCTCTCGCAGGGCGGTGTAGAACTGTATCCGCCGCTCCTGGTCCGCGTACTCAGCTCCGCGTAGACGCACCTCCGCCGTGAGCAGGTTCCGGGTGTCGAAGCCGGTGTCCACACCCATGAGGGTCGCCAGGCTACGGATCAGCAGCCCCGCGCCGATCAGCAACACGATCGAGACCGCCACCTGGGCAACCACCAGCCCGTTGCGGAATCGGTTGCCGCCAGCGTCCGTGGTCCGCACACCGGACTTGAGATCCTCCACCAGGTCGCCCCGCGAGGCGCGCAGGGCCGGTACGACTCCGAACACAAGACCCGTGACCAGCGAGATCACGAGGGCGAAGCCTAACACCGTGTCCGCGAAGCCCACACCCTGGACCCCCGGCTGCTCTACCGCCAGCAACTGGAGCAGCAGCGGCCACAGCCACACAGCCAAGAGCGTGCCCAGGATTCCGGCAGCGACCGCCAGCACCAGGCTCTCGGTCAGCAACTGCCTCACCAGGCGGAGGCCGGATGCACCCAGCGCGGCCCGCGTCGACAGCTCCGTGCGCCGGGCCGAGCCGCGCGCCAGTGTGAGGCTCGCCACGTTGCCACAGGCGATCAGCAGAACGAGAGCAACCGCCGCCATCAAGATGTAGAGGCTCGTCCGGTACCCTTCGGCCAACGCCTCCTGCAACTCGGTCAACAAGAGCGCCTTTCCCCGATTCGAGTCCGGATACTGCGCCTCGAGCTGCGCCGAGATGACGTCCACCTCGCTCTGCGCCTGCTCGATCGTCACACCGGGCTTCAGCCGGCCCAGCATGATCCAGTTGTGGAAACGCCGCGCGCCGACAAACGGGCTGTTCGGCCGCATCGGCTGCCACACCTCGACGTCGTGATAGAAG
>Ga0111181_1023_pt1 | contig 36027 bp, 30 predicted proteins | sample DeeMarSWOR324_28_FD_80236 | JGI IMG/M metagenome (GOLD analysis project Ga0111181, IMG submission 80236) | Gemmatimonas sp. SM23_52
GGCGATGAGATCGATCAGGCGATCGTGACCTTCCTGCGCAAGAACTACAACCTGTTGGTGGGCGAACCCACCGCGGAGGCGATCAAGATACAGATCGGCTCGGCCGCCCCGGTGGGTGAAGAGCGCGAAATGGACGTCAAGGGTCGGGATCTTGTGTCGGGAATCCCGAAGACAGTGCGTATCCATTCTGAGGAGGTCCGCGAGCACATCCAGGAGCCTATCCAGCAGATCGTCGAAGCGGTGCGGCGCACACTCGAGATCACGCCTCCCGAGCTCGCCAGTGACATCGTGGACCGCGGCATCGTGATGACGGGCGGTGGCTCGCTTATCCGGGGTCTGGATCGCCTGCTCGCTGAAGAGACGAATCTGCCGATCCACGTTGACGAGGAACCGCTGACGTGCGTAGTGAGAGGGGCTGGACGCATCCTCGACGACCTACGGAGATATCGCGGGGTCCTGTCTACCTGAGGCATCTCGGTGACAGCCCGCAGTCCGGCAGGAGACGGTTGACCCGCCGCGATCCCCTGCTTCTGGCGTTCTTCCTATTCGCCGCAGTGGTGCTGATGACACTCCCGCACGAGCGCCAGCTCGCGCTCGCGGCGGCAGCGCGCTCGACGGTGCTGGCGCCGGTGCTGCAACTGCAGAGTAGCCTCTCGGATGTGCGCTCACTGCGTGGGAACGTGCAGGCGCTGCGGGCGGAGCGGGACTCGCTGGCCGCCGAGCTCCATACGCTGCAAGGGGTGGAGGAGGAGAACCAACGTCTGCGAGCGCTGCTCGATCTGGCGGAGCGCGGTCAGACCCGGTTCGCAGCGGCCAATCTGTACCCTGCGGGACGTGCCGGCGAGGTGGTCAAGCGGTCGTTCATATTGGACGTGGGCGAGGCGAGCGGGGCACGGGCCGATGCGCCAGTCGTGGCACGAGACGGCCTGGTAGGTGTGGTTCGTGCCGTGTCGCTGGGCCAGGCGGCCGGGGACTTCTGGACGCACCCCGACTTCCGCGTCAGCGCAATGACGGGCGACGGCCGCGTGTTCGGGATTATCCGGTCGCTGGGCGGTGCCCCTTCGCTCATGCAGCTGGACGGTACCCCCTACCAGGTCGAGCTGGCGCCGGGCACCGAGCTGTTCACCTCGGGTCAGGGTGGAGTGTTCCCCCGCGGTATCCCTATCGGTCGAATCTTGGAGCTCACGAGCACCGAGGCCGGGTGGGCCAGGAGCTATCTCGTTCAGCCGGCTGTGCACCCTGACGCGGTGCGCGAGGTGATGGTAATGGTCGACGGCGGGGCGACCGCCGACGTAACGGACCTCTGGGACCGGGCGGCGTCCGGCAGTCCGCGCTGATCGTGGCCGAGCAGACCAGCAGTCGGCTGGGACTCGCCGCTAGCGTTGCCGTCCTGACCTTCCTGCATTTCGCGCTCAGGCCGCTCTTCGAGTCGTGGTTCGCTAGCCCGAACCTCTTGCTGTGTGCGGTGCTGATCTCGGCGCGCCAGCTTCGGCCCGGCGCGGCTGCCGGAGTGGGATTCGTGCTGGGGCTGTTGGAAGATGCGATGGCGGTCAGCTTCTTCGGACTGGCGACGCTGCTGCTCGTGCTGGTCGCTTTCATAGCTTCGCAGACCCGGGAACTGTTCGTGGGTGAGGAACCTCTGTTCATGGGCACCTACCTATTCGTCGGCACCTGGCTCTACGAGACGGTGAGCTACCTGGTGCTGGGCGCGAGCGGCGGCACGCTCTCCTTCATCCTGCTTCGCGCGCCACTCGATGCGCTGGCCACAGGCGCGGTCGGCTACTTGACTCTGCCACTGGTGCGGGCCCGATGAGCGTTCACGGCCACCTGCCGCAGACTCACCAACGACCGCGCGGGCGCCTCGCGCGTTGGCTTGTACTGCTCGTATTCTGCGGGTTGGCGATTCAGTTCTTCAGGGTACAGATCCTCAAGCACACGACCTACGCGCTGCGGTCGGATGTGAACCGCATCCGCGCTCTGCCGATTCCGGCGGCGCGTGGCACGATCTATGATCGCAGCGGCCGGGTGGTCGCCGACAATGTGCCCGGCTACTCGATCGCGATTCTGCCGCTCTCGATCGACTCACTGCGAGTCGTGCTAGACGTGCTCGCGCCGATACTCGGCCAGTCGGAAGAGAAGGTCGAGAGTCTGATCTCCGCCTATCGCCGGCACCCCAATAGTCCGGTCACCGTTGAGAGTGACGCTACCTTTGCCGAGGTGTCCGCCATCGAGGAGCGTCGAGCAACCTTACCCAGTGGCATCGTGATCCAAGCAGCGCCGAAACGTCGCTACCCGGCAGGCCCTGTAGCGGCGCACGTGGTCGGCTACGTCGGCGAGATCAGCGACACCGAGCTCAGGCTGGCGGAGTTCCAGGGTTATGAACCGGGCCGCACCGTTGGACTGACGGGCGTCGAGCGTGTCTACGAGCGGATCCTGGCCGGAGTACCGGGCACGCGCTACGTCGAGGTCAACGCCCTCGGAAGGTTGGTGGGAGCGTTCAGGGGGCGGGAGACGGTGGCGGCGGTTCCAGGGCGTGATCTCTATCTCAATATCGATCTCGGCTTGCAGGAACTCGCCGCCCAGCTGTTCCCCGATACGATGGCCGGCGCCATCGTGGCCCTCGAGCCCAACAGCGGGGCGGTGCTCGCCATGTACAGCGCGCCGAGCTACGACCCGAACACCTTCGTCGGCGGCGTCGAGCCGGCCGAATGGCGGGCCTTGAACGAGGATCCTGGCCGGCCTCTGTTCAATCGCGCCGTCTCGGCTGGGTATGCACCTGGCTCGACATTCAAGCTGGTGATGGCCGCGATCGCGTTGAGCGGTGGTTACGCCGAGGCGGAGACAAAGATGCCGATACCCTGTCGCGGCGCGTTGCTCTACTACGGGCGCGTCTTCAAGGACTGGAAGCCGAGTGGCCATGGCTCGCTCGACCTCAACGGCGCGATCCGAGAGAGCTGCGATGTCTACTTCTACCAGCTAGGGCTGCGAATTGGCCTGGAGGAGGTGCTCGCACGCGCTCCCGAATTCGGATTCGGCCGCCCCACGGGTGTCGACCTCCCGTCGGAGATCAGCGGCAGCTTCCCTCCCTCCTTGGCATGGTACGACGAGCGCTACGGCCGTGACGGCTGGACGAACTCCGTGGTCCTCAACCTGGCCATCGGTCAGGGCGAGAACGTTCAGAGTCCGCTGAAAATGGCGCAGTACTATGGCGCGCTCGCCAGTGATGGCAGGCAGCCAACGCCCCGCGTTGCCAGGGACGGACCGGTGGCGGAGCCCGCCGGCAGACTTCCGCTGGACGAGGAGCAGTTGGCCGTGCTCAGAGCTGCCCTCGTGGAGGTCGTAAACGCGCCCGGCGGCACGGCGCGTGGCTCGCGACTGAGCCGCTGGACACTGGCCGGAAAGACCGGCACGGCCCAGAATCCGCACGGTGAGGATCACGCCTGGTTCATCGGCTTTGCGCCGGCCGAGGACCCCGCCATCGTGGTCGCCGCGGTCGTGGAAGCTGGCGGGCACGGATCGTCGGCTGCAGCGCCGATCGTGTCCAGGCTGATCGACTACTACCTGGAGACGCTTGAAACCGAGCAGGCAGGCGTCGAGGTGGCTGGCGGATGAGAGACAGAGTGACGTTCAGGATCAGTGACCCGGTCATCCTCGCCCTTGCCTTCAGCTTGGCGGTCTTCGGAGTGGCAATGATCTACTCGGCGGGCGAGCTCGATGTGCCTTCCTCCGTGACCGGGATCTGGCAGAAGCAGGCCATCTGGCTCGCCATCTCGCTGGCCGCCTTTGCAGCCGTGCTGCGCGTGTCCGTCGGCTGGCTCGAGTGGATCGCGCCGGCAGCCTACGCGGCGGCGATCCTCGGTCTGCTAGCGGTGCTGGTCGTGGGCAGCGGCGCTGGACCGCGAAGCTGGATCCGCCTTGGGGCGATCGGCTTCCAGCCGTCCGAGTTCGCCAAGCTGGCCACGATCCTCATGCTCGGCAGACTCGTGGCTGGCCGAGAGCGTCCACCGGACAGCCTCTGGGATCTCTGGCCCTACCTGACGGTCGTGCTGCTGCCGGTAGCCCTGATCATCGCGGAGCCCGACTTAGGAACCGCTTCCGTGTTCGTCGCTATCCTGATCGCGGCGCTCTACTGGTCAGGGCTCTCGGTCTCCAAGCTGGTCCTCTTCCTCAGCCCCCTCGTTAGTCTGGCGCTGGCTTTCTCCACCCCGCTGTGGGGCGTCTGGTTCTTGCTCGTCGTCGGGTTCCTCTACTGGACCCGGTCCTACCTGACGGAGACGCTGGCGGTGATACTCGCCAACGTCGCAATGGGAGTCGTGGTGCTCCCGGCCTGGCGCAGCCTGGCCAGCTATCAGAAAACGCGCATCCTGGCGTTCGTCAGTCCGGAGGCGGACCCTCAGGGCGCCGGCTGGCATCTCATCCAGTCACAGGTTGCCATCGGGTCGGGCGGCTGGTTCGGCAAAGGCTTCACGCTGGGGACGCAGAAACGCCTGGCCTTTCTGCCGGAACAGCATACCGACTTCATCGTTGCTGTGGTGGGCGAGGAACTCGGATTCATCGGTATCTGCCTCCTCTTGCTCGCGTTCGCGGTCCTGCTCTGGCGTATACTGCTGATCGCCGAGCGTGCATCGGATCGCTTCGCAGCGATGGTCGTTTTTGGAATCTTCGCCTGCTGGTTCGCACATGTGGTGGCAAATGTCGGCATGACTGTGGGACTGCTGCCCATCACCGGCCTACCGCTAGTGTTCTTGAGCTATGGTGGGAGCTTCCTCTTGGTGTCGTTCATCTCGCTCGCCATCATTCAGCGCGTTTGTGCGGAGGAGAAAAGCGGAGCGTAAGCACGGCGTCGCATCTTGGGCCACCATGCCTGACCATTGCGGTGAGGGCTGAGGCGCCCAATCTTTCAAGAAATGGCCTGGTTTCGCAAGGAAAAGAAGAAACTCGTCGGACAGAAGCGCGAGCTGCCGCGAGACGTCTGGAGAAAGTGCGACAGCTGTGGTGAGGCCATCTATCAAGAGCGGCTGAAGGAGAACCATGGCGTCTGTCCGAAGTGCGGGTATCACTTCCGCATTGGCCCGGACGAATACGCGCAGTTGCTGCTCGATAACGCTCTGGAAGAGGAGTATGACGCCCAGCTGCGTTCTGTGGATCCGTTGAAGTTCGTGGGTCCGACTCCGTACGCGGAGCGCTACGAGCGCGCGCTGAAGAAAGGCGGCGGGCGAAAGGAGGCTGTGCTGACGGGGCGCGGGCACCTTGACGGTCTTGAGGTCAAGTTCGGTGCCATGGACTTCAGTTTCATCGGCGGCTCGATGGGCTCGGTGGTCGGCGAGAAGATCGCCCGCGTGACAGAGCGGGCGCTTGAGGGTGGCCATGCTCTGATCATCGTCTCGGCGTCAGGCGGTGCCCGCATGATGGAAGGCGTGCTGTCTCTCATGCAGATGGCAAAGACGTCCAGCGCGCTCGGCCGTCTTCACAAGGCCGGACTACCGTACGTATCGATCCTGACCCACCCGACCACAGGCGGCGTCACAGCTTCCTTCTCGATGCTCGGCGATGTCATCATCGCGGAGCCGGGGGCGCTGATTGGGTTTGCCGGCCCCCGTGTTATCGAGCAGACGATCAGGCAGGAGCTACCGGAGGGTTTCCAGCGAGCGGAATTCCTCCTGGAGCACGGCATCATCGATATGGTTGTGGCTCGCCCAGAGCTCAAGTCCACTGTCTCCCGCTTGCTCCACCACATGATCGACGTGCCGGGCCGCTAGGGAGGCCGCCCCTGGGCAGGGCAGCTGTGGTTGAAGCGGCGCGACCCTACCACTGGTCATACTCTGACGTATTATTAGGCCCCATGTACACGAGGTTGCCACTCAACGTGAGGTGGACCGCCGGTGGTGACATCTGACCTCTGGCAGCCCCTCGGTCTGCAGCCGACCGGGGAAATTCGCTGGGGGCTCAGGCGGACGCGTAGCATGCTGCACAGCGTGGGCTGCCCCCATATGGCCTTCCGCTCGCTGCTCGTGGGCGGCACGAACGGAAAGGGCTCTGTGGCGGCGATGATCGCCAGTATACTGGAGTGCGCCGGCCACCGGGTGGGCCTGTACACGTCGCCGCACCTCGTGGACTTCGCCGAGCGGATTCGGATCTCGGGCCGGCCTGTGGATGACGATGTACTGGCCGCCGGCCTGCGCCAACTTCGTCCGCTGGCCGAGGAGCTCGGTGCCACGTTCTTCGAGACGACGACGGCGCTTGCGTTCCTCTGCTTCGCCGAAGCTGGGGTGGATTTCGTCGTGGCTGAGGTCGGGCTGGGCGGGCGCCTGGACGCGACCAACGTGCTGCTGCCCGAGGTTGCAGCGATCACGAACGTGGCTTGGGATCATTCGGAGTACCTGGGCCATAGTCTGTCGGCCATCGCCGGCGAGAAGGCAGGGATTAGCAAGCCGGGAGTACCGCTCGTGCTCGGCCGCCTCGAGCCTGAGGCCGGTCGCATCGTGCGTGAGACCGCGAAACGGGCCGGAGCGCCACTGTTCCAGCTCGGCTACGACGCCGGGGTGCGGCGCATTCGGATCCGGCGCGAATGCACCGAATTGGAGTACGTCGGGCCCGGGTCCCGGGAGGCGGTCAGCCTGCGCTGCCCGCTGCTGGGAGCGCACCAGGCTTGGAACGCGGGGCTCGCGGCTCTGGCAGCGCAGAGCCTCACTGCGCCGTGGCGCCCCACGGCGGCGGAGATCCAGGCAGGAATCGCAGCAGTCCGCTGGCCGGGGCGCTTGCAGATCGAGGGGCGTGGCGAACGAACCTGGGTGTTGGACGTGGCGCACAACACGGTCGGCGTCGACGCGCTGGCTCAGGGACTGACGAGCCTGGACCTGCCCACGCCCTTGGCGCTGGTGACCGCGATCCTGGGAGACAAACCGTGGCCTGAGATGCTGCCGCCTCTGATGGCACTGGCAGATGTGTCGGTGTTCACCGTGGCGCCCAGCATGCCGCCGGAGCGGCGCTGGGACGCGGTGGCGGTGGCGGCGACAGTTTCCAGCTATTCGGTACAGGTGATCGAGGATTTTGCCGCTGCCCTGGACTACGCGGCGCAGGCCGCCACGACGATCGTGGTGACGGGTTCCCACCACACGGTCGGCGATGCGATGCGGCACCTGGACATACCGGTTAGTTTGTCGCGCATGAACGATCTCGGGTAGATTCGCAATGGTGGGATTGAAAGGGCTGCCTGGATTTCGAGACTTCTATCCGCAAGAGCTTGCGGCACGCGCCTACATCATGGGCGTGTGGCACAGCGTCGCGCGCCGCTACGGATTCGAGGAGTATGACGGCCCGCCGCTTGAGACATTGGAGCTCTACACCCGCAAGTCGGGTGACGAGATCGTCGAGCAGCTCTACGAGTTCGAAGACAAGGGCGGGCGTCGGGTAGCACTACGTCCGGAGATGACTCCGTCGCTCGCCCGGATGGTCGGTGCCCGAGCGCGCGCGCTCCAGAAGCCCGTACGCTGGTACTCCACGCCGCAGCTGTTCCGCTACGAGCGGAAACAGCGTGGGCGCCTGCGTGAGCACTTCCAGCTCAACCTGGACATCCTCGGCGAGTCGAGCGTATTGGCCGATGCCGAGTTGCTCGCTGCGGCGATCGACATCATGAGTGCAACCGGGCTGAGCGCGAGCCAGGTCAGGGCGCGGGTGTCCGACCGTCGTGTGCTGGCCGCGATCTTCCAGCACTTGGGCGTCAAGGAGAGGGTGCTGGAGGATGTCTACCAGGTCGTGGACAAGCTGGGGCGCGAGCCGCGCCGGCGCCTGGAGGCACGACTAGAGGAGTTGGGTCTGGGGCGAGAGACGATCAGCGAGATAATCGCTACGACGGAGGTCCGTGGTGTCGACGCATTGACAGCCCGGTTCGGTGACGTACCTAGCGTCTCGGAGCGCATCGCTGAGCTTACCCGCTATCTCGAACACCTCGAGGACCTGGGCGTGGCGGAGTACGTGGACATCGATCTGTCTGTGGTACGTGGCCTCGCCTACTACACGGGTATCGTTTTCGAGCTGTGGGATGCCAAGAGGCAGCTCCGGGCGATCTGTGGAGGCGGCCGCTATGACGACCTGCTCCAGATCATCGCCGGCGTCGATATGCCCGCCCTGGGCTTCGGAATGGGCGATGTCGTCCTCACCGAGCTGCTCCGCGAACACGGTTTGCTACCGGAGTTTCGCCGTTCCATCGATTGCTTCGTCGCCTGGATGGGCGCCGAGGCTCGGCGTCAGGCCCTGCGCGCCGCGCAAGCGCTCAGGTCGGTGGGGATCTCCACAGTGTTCGAGTACCGCGAGCGCCGTCTGGGCAGTCAGCTTCGGAGTGCCAGTCAAGTGGGCGCCCGCTACGCGCTCATTATCGGGCCGGATGAGGTGAGAGCGCAGCAGGTGCGGATACGTGACATGTCCAGCGGTGACGAGCGGTTAGTTGCGGTCGATCAGCTTACACGAGCGTTGACTGATGGAGGGGAAAACGTCTAGCGGGTCGGAGTGCTCTGCACGGGGGCGACAGCGGGCCCTCTGGGTGGCGAGCGCTCTGCTGGCAGCCTCGATACTCGCCTGCGTCGGCAGCGAGAGCGAGCGCGGCTCGGCGGGAGCGGCGGCGCGGCGCGAGGGCGAAGCGGTACAGCAGCGGCAGCCGACCAGCACCCTGGAATGGGACACGGTCCCGGCACTGGAGTACGAGCTGTTTCAAGCGAGCATCGACAGCGAGGTTCCCAGGAAGGCGACGTATCGATTCTTGTTGTTGCAGTCCGGTACAGCCACGGCGCTGAGCAAGACGATGCGCGAGGTGCTTGACTCGCTGGGTCGGGCCGATACCGCTCTGGTCGCGGCGCGGGCCGTTCTCTATGAGTATCGCCCCACTGGGCCAAGGGGCGGCAAGGTACTGCCCAGAGCATGGGGTGAATGGGTCCCGCCCGAGGGCTGGGATGGTGCGAGCGCCGACTCGCGACGGAGGTTCCACCGTTCTTACATCTACCACTTTGACCCAGGCTGGAGTCGGTCGAGCCACGGCGCGAGCGAGGCGGCGCAGGGTCGATGAACGACGAGCGCAGTGCAGTGGCCACGATCACCGACGCGATCCTCCAGCGCTGGCTGGGCCCCACCTGGCAGCGACTCACCCCGCTGAGCGCCGGTGCCGTGGCTAGCGCTGTGGTGATCGTCGGATCCGGCACGCTGCTCAAGCGGCTGCTCGGTTCGCGTCGCGCCCGGGCTCTCGGCTGGATCGGCTCTGTCGCGCTCGTGTCGGCGGCCCTGTGGCTGCTGTCGGAGACCGAGGCAAAGGAGACTCTGCAGCCGGCTGCGGGCGCTGACGGCGGTTCAGGTGACGGAGGGGAGGAGACAACGGAGGGCTAGAGAAGGTCGATGGCGGAAGACAAGGCGCTGACTCCGCGGAGCGAGGATTTCTCCGCCTGGTATAACGAGGTGGTGCAGCGGGCCGCGCTCACTGGCTACACACCGGTGCGCGGCTGCATGGTGATACGTCCCCATGGCTACGCGATCTGGGAGCTGATGCAGGCGGCGCTGGACCGCATGTTCAAAGAGACGGGGCACGAGAACGCCTACTTCCCTCTCTTCATACCGGAGAGCTACCTCAAGAAGGAGGCCGAGCACGTCGAGGGCTTCGCTCCGGAGACGGCGCTGGTGACCCACGGCGGTGGGAAACAGCTGGAGGAACCGCTGGTCGTGCGTCCGACCTCGGAAGCGATCATCTGGCCGATCATGGCCAACTGGATCCAGAGCTACCGCGACCTGCCGATGCTGATTAACCAGTGGGCGAACGTCGTGCGCTGGGAGATGCGAACCCGCCCGTTCCTGCGCACGCTCGAGTTCCTCTGGCAGGAAGGCCACACGATGGCGATGCCTCCGGTGACCGGTGTGAAGACGGAGTGGGACAAGTTCGCGGGCGCTGTCCGCACCTACGCCTGCGAGGCGATGATGCAGGACAACTGGGCGCTGCAGGCCGGGACGTCCCACAACCTCGGCCAGAACTTCGCCCGGGCCTTCGACGTCAAGTATCAGACCGAGGGGGGTGAGCACGAATACGTCTGGAGCACATCGTGGGGTGTCTCGACCAGACTGCTCGGCGGCCTGGTGATGACGCACGGCGACGACCTGGGCTTGGTGCTGCCGCCACGACTCGCGCCGATCCAGTTGGTGATCGTTCCCATCTGGAAGTCGGACAGGCAGCGCACTGAGGTGCTGGAGGCCAGTGCGCGGCTCAAGAGCCAGCTGGAGGGGAGCGTGCGCGTCAGGCTGGACGACCGCGACACGCTGAGCCCGGGTGCCAAGTATTACGAATGGGAGGGCAAAGGGGTACCGATTCGCGTAGAGATCGGGCCGAAGGACGTGGAGAAGGGGCAGGTAACAGTCGTACGGCGCGTCGTGGTCGACACGAAGCAGCCCAAGCGGGCCATCGCGGCGAGCGAGGCAGCGGCTACTCTGGCCAGGCTGCTGGAGGAGATGCAGCAGGAGCTCCTGGAGGGGGCTATCCGGCGCCGTGAGCAGCACTCCTACCGTGGCGTGACGGACTACGAGGAGTTCAAGGAGATCATTGGGTCTAAGGGCGGGTTCATCTACACGGGGTACTGCGGGGCGAAGCAGTGCGAGACGCGTGTAAAGGAGGATACGAAGGCGACCGTCCGTGTTGTTCCGGATGAGGACTTCGCCAGCGATACTTACCCGGACCGTTGCATCTGTGGTGGGAAAGCGGTCCAGGAAGTGGTGTGGGCGCGAGCGTACTGAGGCTGTCAACAGGCCTGCCCGGGCCCCAGTATTTGATGGGCCACGAAGAGAACTGCGAGTAGGGAAGCGGTGGATGGGACACGACGCTAGACCCGGTGATCGGATCCTCATCCTCGACTACGGATCGCAGTACACGCAGCTCATCGCGCGACGTATTCGCGAGGAGCGCGTCTACTGCGAGATACACCCGCCGACCTGCACGATCGATTGGATCCGAGATTGGGGGCCGAGCGGTGTGGTGCTGTCGGGAGGTCCGTCGAGCGTCTATGGGAACGACGTTCCCACGGCGGATGTCGAGCTGCTCGAGCTCGGTGTCCCGCTGCTAGGCATCTGTTATGGGATGCAGCTCATCGCCCAACTGAGTGGCGGCGCGGTGCAGAGGGCGTCGAAACGCGAGTACGGTCGTGCCGAGCTCAGAGTGCTCGAGCCTGACGACCTGCTCGATGGCTTTCAGCAGGGTGAGCGCACGACGGTGTGGATGAGCCATGGCGACCGAGTGGAGACGGTGCCGCCTGGCTTCGAGGTGCTGGGTGCCACCGAGACGGTGCCAGTGGCGGCTTTCCGGGCGAAGGACTGCCCGGTCTTCGGCGTGCAGTTCCACCCTGAGGTGGCACATACGGCTCGCGGCGGCGAGATCATCTCGAATTTCCTCTTCCGCGTGTGTGGCTGTGAGCCGAGCTGGACAACCGGCTCCTTTATCGAGGGTCAAGTTGCGGCGATCCGGGAGCGGGTGGGCGATCACGGACGCGTGATCGCGGCGCTCTCGGGAGGCGTCGACTCGTCGGTCGCGACGGCGCTGGTCCACCGTGCGGTGGGCGACAGGCTCACGAGCATCTTCGTCGACACCGGCTTGCTGCGGAAAGGTGAGCGCGACTGGGTGGCACGCACCTTCGAGCAGCATCTCGGCATCGACCTGCGGGTCGTCGATGCCGCGGACACGTTCCTCGACCGGCTGGCGGGCCGTGAGGATCCCGAGGAGAAGCGCCGCGTCATCGGACACACCTTCATCGAGGTGTTCGAGGCAGAGGCATGCTCGATCGGCGAAGCCGTTGAGTTCCTGGTCCAGGGCACGCTCTATCCGGACGTGATCGAGTCGCTCTCGGTACGCGGCCCCTCCGACACGATCAAGACCCACCACAACGTCGGCGGCCTGCCCGATCGGCTGCCGTTTGAGCTCATCGAGCCGCTGCGCGAGCTGTTCAAGGACGAGGTGCGCCAGGTCGGTCGTGAGCTCGGGCTGCCGGAAGAGCTGGTAGGTCGTCACCCGTTCCCGGGCCCGGGCCTCGCCGTGCGCGTGCTCGGTGAGGTGACCCGCGAGCGAGTCGCCGTGCTGCGCGAGTCCGACGCCATCTACCTCGAGGAGATTCGCGCGGCGGGCCTCTACGACGAGATCTGGCAGGCCTTCGCGGTGCTCTTACCCGTGCGCTCCGTCGGCGTAATGGGCGATGGACGGACGTACGAGAACGTGATTGCACTGCGCGCAGTGACCAGTCGCGATGGAATGACGGCTGATTGGTACCAATTCCCTCATGAGGTCCTGGCGCGGATCGCGACGCGCATCATCAACGAGGTCGCTGGTGTCAACCGGGTCACCTACGACGTGAGCTCGAAGCCGCCGGCCACGATCGAGTGGGAGTAACCGTGGGTTCGCTTGGGCTGGCTGAACTCGTCGCCTACCTGGACGAGTACCTCGATATCGCGAACATACCGGACTACCCGGGCGCCGCGAACGGGCTGCAGGTCGAGAACGGCGGTGCAGTTCGTAAGATCGTGGCCTGCACCGACGCCTGCCAGGCGACGATCGATGCAGCCGCCGAGCGCGGAGCGACCCTGCTGCTCGTTCACCACGGCCTCTTCTGGGGCGACGGGCTGAGGCCACTCACCGAACGCAACTACCGCCGTGTGCGCCAGCTGATCACGCACGACATCGCCGTCTATTCCGCGCACATTCCTCTCGACACTCACCCGGAGGTTGGGAACAACGCTCAGCTGGCGCGCGGGATCGGCCTGCGTGTCGTTGGCCGGTTCGGCGACTACCAGGGCTGCGCGATCGGTGTCTGGGGCGAGCTGCCGGTGCTGCGCGACGAGCTCGCCGGGCGGGTGGAGAAGCTGCTGAAGGGGGAGCCGTTTCTCGTGCCGGCCGGCCCCGAGACGGTGCAGCGGGTCGGTGTCATCACTGGTGGAGGTGCCGCCTACCTATCAGAGGCGCGGGCGGCCGGGCTGGACACGTTTATCACCGGTGAAGGCCCGCACCACAGCTACTTCGATGCCCAGGAGTGGAACCTCAACGTCTTCTTTGCCGGCCACTACGCGACGGAGACGCTGGGCGTCAAGGCTCTGGCCGAACACCTGGGCGAGAAGTTCGGCTTAGACTGGGAGTTCGTCGACCACCCGACCGGCCTCTAGGCTGCCGGACCCAACAACGCGGCACCGCTAGCGCGCTCGCGCAGAGTCCTGCTCTTCCGGATTCCTCAGTCGCGTCTCGATGTCCACCCAGACGTTCGCCAGGTACTCCGGGTCCTCGGCGTGTTGGTGTGCGAAGTCGAGAAGATCACCCTGGGTGACCTCGCGTCGGGCGAGAATCGCGCGGGCACTGTCGGCTGCGGCGAACGAATCGGGCGCTGCCTCGGCGGCGCGCAGGATCTCCACGTAGATGTCGATGTACTCTTCCCGGCCGATGCGAGTCTGCTCGGTCGCGGGCCGGCAGGCCTGAAGGACCAGCAGGACGACGAGGGCCAGCGCGGCTCGAGGCAGCGGGCCACAGGTTCGGCCCACGGTTCGCTTCAGGGGGGCGCAGGTCTTCTGTCGGGACTCGAACAACGGTAGAAGAACCCTCGGCACGATCAGCGTTCAGATCAGCCGCTGTCCAGGGACGACGTTCACAGCGGACGGGCGGTTGGGTGGAGCCGCGTGAGCGTAGGCCGCGGACGGCGGTGTGTCAAGCTCGATGCGGGCAACCCGAGCGGCCTGCGCTCGGTAGCGCACTCCTTCCGCATGATTATGGCGCCGTCACGAACGTGACGGCGGTTCGCCGCACGATATGGTGTCCGGTGTCCGAGATGTACAGGAGGTCCAAGGGCGATACAGCGAGTCCACGTGGCTCCTTCAGCGCGGTCTCACCGGCCGGCAGGAGATCGCCGTTGAAGTTCTCGTCCCCGGTGCCTGCGAAGGTCCATATCGTGACGGTCTCCATGCTCACGACTCGCACCCGCTGGTTGTCGGAATCGGCGATGAACAACAGCCCCCCGTCGCTGGAGACGGCCACGGCCAGAGGGGTGTCGAGCTTCGCCTCGTCCGCCGGGCCGCCGTCCCCGCCGAAGCCGCCCACGCCCTGGCCAACGACGCTGCTAATGATCGAGGTCTCTAGGTCTACGGCCCGGATGCGGTGATTGCCGCTGTCGGCTATGTAGAGAATACCATTAGCGACGGCGAGACCGGCCGGACGTAGCATGCGGGCAAGCGTGGCTGGGCCGCCGTCGCCGCTGAACCCGGCGATCCCCGCACCGGCGATCGTAACGAGGGTGCCGTCGGGCTCGATGCGCCGCACGCGGTGCGCGCCGAACTCGCTGAAGTACACCGTTCCATCTGCCCCCAGAGCCACACCAGTCGGTGTGTGCAAGTTGGCCTCAAGGGCATCGACTGTGTCGCTCGAGGTGCCGCGAACGCCGCTGCCGGCAATCGGCTCAAACGTGCCGGTTGCGAGCTCCAGCCGCCAGACGCGGTGGCCATCCGGATCGGCGAGCACGAGCCCGCCGCCGTCCAGGGCCAGCCCATCCGGTCCACGCAGCCGCGGTTCCTCGGTTCGGCCGCCGTGATCCACGAGCGCCTCGATCTCTCCGGAGGAGGCGACCGCGAGCACCCGCTGGTTCCTGTGGTCGGCGACATAGACGACCCCGTCAGCGTCCGCTGCCAGACCGAGCGGCGTGTCAAGCTGGCTCGCCGTCCCACGGACATCCAGGCTGTCTCCGGCTTGGTCGGGAAGCCCGGCGACGATGCGGACGATCCCAGGCGAGTCGCCGATCACCACGAGTGGATCGCCGCAGGCGCTAAGAGCCGCGAGCAACGCGGCCACGGTTACTGCTGCAGAGACACGACCCATATGTCGTAATCGTCGCCTTCGCTTTGCTTGGCGAACGCCAGCAGCTGGCCGTCGGGTGACACGGCCGGCTCCCGACCGCCCTGGGTGCCCGGTACCGACGTAGCTTCGCCGCCCTCCAGCGAAATCCGCCAGATCTGATCGCCGCGCCGGTAGAAGAGCGTTCGTCCGTCAGGCGACCACGCAGGTTCGTCGCCCTCCCCAAGCTCGGTCAGCCCGCTGCCGTCGGGGCGGATCACGGCGAGAATGTGCCGCCCCAGCGAGAACTCGGTGTAGTCCAGATAGGCGCACGGTCCGAAAAGTGCGTAGACGCACATGCAGTTCGAGGAGTCGGCGCGCTCGATGCGTGAATACGCGATCCACTCACCGTCGGGGCTCCAGGCCGGCCACACGCCGTCCTCGGTGCCGGGCACGGCGAAGGGTTCGTCCTCGCCCAGCGTCCAGACCAGGATGCCCAGCCCGTCGCTATACGCGAGGCGCTCGCCGTCCGGCGCCCAGGTCGCCCGGAAGCTGGACCCGCGCTCCTGCTCGAAGAGACGCTGGAAGGGGTGAAAGCGCACAACATAAAGGGGCACGAAGCCAATGCCCGGCACCTCGACAGAATTGATCGTCACCCCTGGAACGGTCACAAACAGTGCAGTATCTGCTTCCAGCGCGTCGGTCGCGTCGAAGCGGCGGACGTGGACGATGTTCTGGCGCAGCGGGGGCAAGGGTGCCTCGTCCCGGACGGGATCGCACGACGGAGCCGCACCCGGGCACGGATTGGGATCCCACAGAGGCGCGATTTCCACAAAAGCCAGCCGCTCGCCGGCGGGATCCGGCGCTGGCGCGACCAGCCAGCGTCGCAGCCCGAGCGGGTTCGGTAGTTGCACGTTGGTGAGAATCGGCTGGGCGACTCCGCCGTCCCGCGGCAGTCCGACCAGCACGCCGGGGTCGGGAGGCAGATGCCCGAAGCCTGCGGCCGCGTAGTAGACCGAGTCGCCGTTCAGCGACCAGGCCGGCGACCGGTCGTCTTTCAGGCTGAAGGTCAGCCGCCAGACGGTCTCAGTGAGGCGTGTGTCCCGCTCAACCGCTTCGAACGGGGAGACGTCGTGCCGGCAGGCGAGCCAAACCAGCCCGGCTAAGGCGAGCGCCCACGCGGCGCAGGGAGGCCACCTGCCCATCAGAACGAGACCTCCAGACCGAGCCGCAGTTGAGACGCTTCTCCGAAGTAGAGCGAAGGATCATTCCGATCGAGTGCCGCAGCGAAGCGAGCGGTCTCCATCTCCCGCGCGTCGATCATCCCGTCCCGGTTCAGGTCGACGAGCGGGCTGTAGCGCGGCGACTCGCGCGGTATCGGCTCCATGTCGTCGGGTACTTCGGCTGCGATGCCATGCAGATCTTCGTAGCTCGGTGCTAGCTTACCCGTGTCGCGGCGCAGCGCGATGACGTTGTCTCGACCGAGCAGGTTGCGCACGTGGGCCACGACGCGCCAGCTGCAGGCCCTGCACCCCGGAAGCGCGCCCAGCTCCCGGGTGAGGCGAAGGTTAACGACACCCGTCCAGGGCAGCCGTGCCGGTACGGTCGCCACGCCCCTGAACTCGCCCGCGGCGATTAGACGGTCGAGGGGAAAGCCGCTCTGGAGCGATGCGGTCAGCGACACGCCCCAGCCCGTCGCGGTGTCGCCCACGGCGCGACCCGCCAAGACCGTGAGATCCGCGGTGTGGCGGCGGTCGAAGGCGAGCGGTAACTCGGTGCGTTGCTCCGTTATCGTGCCGCCCGGATCCTCGAAGGCGCTCGATGTCACACCTTTCGCGCTCTGCAGCGCATAGCCGGCGCGCACGCGCACGCCCGGCCAGCGTCCCACGGCCGTGAGCTCGAGACCTCTCACACTGCCGAAATCCCCGGTCGTGAATTGATTCTGCGCGAAACCCGCGAAGCTCAGGCTGCCGGTGACCAGGTTCATGAGCTCCTTCAGGAACGCGGTGGCGCTCACGGCGATGGCGTTGCTCACCAGGTGGCTCACGCCCAACTCCCACGAAGTGCCGTGCTCGAACGACAGGTTCGGATTGCCCTGCCGCCGAATGTCCGTCCGTAGCGAGTCGCCGATCGTGCTGTCAAGGAAGAAGGCGAAGTCGGGTGGCTGAGCTACGAGCCCATAGTTGAAGCGGAACATCGTCCGCGCCTGCGTGCCCGGGACGGGAACTGCCATCCCGATCCGGGGCATCAGGTGGACCTTCCAATCGGTGTCGATGACCGGTGCAAAGATGTCCGCTCGGTCGGATTGGAAGCGGAGGCCGGAACGGAAGGCTTCCACCCGCAGCCCGAGCTGCACGGTGATCGCGTGCGCTGCCAGGAGAGAGGTCTGCGCGAATGCGGCGGCCGTAGCCGGGAAGAAGCGCGCGAAGCTGGGCAGCGAGCCGGGCAGGTAGGCCGGCACTCGTTCGTAGTTCTCGATCCGGTAGAATCGCATCGACGCGCCGGCCCGTAGCGAGTGGCCTCGCGCCGACAGCATCTCACCGGTCAGATCGGCGCCGACGAACTCGGTGCGAGTCCAGTTCGCGATCACGGGGGTCCCCTCGGTGAAGAAGACACCCTCAGCGGCGGGACCGAAGGGCGAGCCGACCGAGCCACCGGGTTCCACGTAGCCGGGTACGGCGCCGCCAGACTCGAGCTGCTCGTCGATCGGCCTGCGCACGAACTCCTCGCCGAGAAAGCGGAAGTCGGCGAAGCCGAAGCCCGCGATGCGGGTACGCCCGCTGAAGGTCCACGGGTCGAGCACGCCGAGGTAGCGATCCAGTCGCATCGCCGCCGCACGGGCAGTGAGGCGGTAGGCACGCCCCTCGCGATGCCGCGTCCAATCGAGCGCCAGGCTGGCCAGGTACGCCTTCGTGCGTTGCCCGAGCTGGAAATCCGGATTGTACTTGAACTCGGGTGTGTACAGCTCGCGCTGTCGCCGGTTGTGGAGCAGGCTGAGGGTGAGGTTGCTGGTCGGGGCGAGTGGCCGGTCGATGCGCACGAAGCCGATGAGCTTGTCGCCGCGCTGGAACGGCAGTCGCGGTCCCGTGAACGGGCAGTACAGATGCTGGGTACCGCGGTTGTCTCTCAGCGCGTCTATCGCCGCCGCCAGATCGGCATCCGCGTCCCCGGGACGGAGACAGGTGAGGCCGCGGGCCCGCGGGTCGGCGTCGATCAGGCCCTGGGCCAGAACATCGGCGAAGATTGTGCTTCCTCGTCCCAGGAACGCTAGCGGTCCGCCCAACGACGCGGAGAGGCTCGAGAAACCGCGGAAGAGCTCGTCCGGCACCCAGTGATCGCTGGATAGGGCCAGGCGGCCTTCCCAACGGTCCGTGTTGCCGCGGCGCGTGACGTAGCCGACCACGCCGGACAGGGCCGACCCGTTTTCGGCCCCCATGCCGCCGGTGATGACCTCGATCTCCGCGAGAGCGCTGGGTGAAAGCTCGAGTCCGGGCGCCTGCCTTGCCGCCTCGAGTTGGTTCCTCACTTCGAGGCCGTCGATCCGGTAGCTCTCCTGGCCGACGCGACCGCCCCGGAAGTGGCCGCCGCTGACGCCAGTCGTGAGCTCGACGGCGTCCTCGATCTCATCGACCGGCAGTTCGCGCAACTCGCGCCCGAGCACAACCTCGTGAGTCACGACGACCTCGGGCTCGATCAGGCGCGCCCGCTCGACCTCGGCCGCCACCTCTTCCAGCTCGACGGGCGCCGGCGTGAGCTGGATGGTCACCTGCGTGGTTCGGCCACCGCGTACGCGAATCATCACCGCGGCGCTACGGAAGCCGATCCGCTGAGCCTCCAGCCTGTACTCGCCCACAGGGACACCGGTCAGCAGGAAATTGCCGCGTTCGCTGGTGAGTGTACGGAGGCCCAGATTCTCTATCCAGACCTCCGCTGTGGAGACCGGCGCCCGGGTCTCCGCTTCGATCACGCGGCCCAAAATCTCGCCCGTCGTCTGCGCGTGACCCGGAGCCGTGGCCATCGCCAGGCCCAGCAGCACGGCCACGAGCGGCCACACCGGTTTGGGCCCGCACCGCCGCGCGATACTCTGGACGGTTACAGCCCCGTGCCGTTCAGTTGTCTGTAGAGAGGTGCCCATACTCTAACGGCTCGCCCGGTTCCCACGGCCTGTAGCTGTTGCAGAAGTCGCTGCCTCCCGGCTGTTGGGATCAGCAAAACGGTACGTGGCCGCACGCCGTGCCGCCAGTGTGCCCTGGCCAGCGTGCCAGCAAGCTGGATTTGTCACAGCTGCTGCAGTTATAGTAACTGTCAAACGGTATTGCTATCGCGCGCATACGGATCGGAGGTCGGCCCGAAGAATGACGGCGAGCGCTGCCCGGGACCCGCGTGAGATTGTGACTCCGGACGCCTTCTCCGTGGCGCCCGAACTGCTGGGTACGCCGCTCGCCCGGCCGTGGCGACGGGCCGTGGCCATGCTGGTTGACCTCGTCTTGATCGGACTACTCAGCCGGGCCGGCTGGTTCTTCCTGGGACTCGCCATCGCCTTCCTGTTGTTCCGCAGGGCGCTGCGCCCGGCCGGGAGTGGGATCGGAACGGGGTCGCGCTGGCTGACCTATGGTTCGTTGGGTACGCTGCTGCTGGCCGTCACCCTGGCCGGCGGTTGGGCGACTCACTGCTCGGGCGACAGCAGATCGCCGTCCATCGGTGCGGCCGAGCAATTCCTCCAGGCAGGTCTCGGCGACGCCGGCGCCACGGTAGCGGACGTGATCGCGCTGAGCCGCGCCGAGACGGAGCCGGAGTTCCGGGAAGCAGCAGCCAGCTTCGTGGAGCACCTGAGCCGCCAGGGGGTGGATCCAGAGCAGATCCGGGACGCGCTCGAGGACCTCGCGAGTGAGAAGGGCGAGCCCTGGGCGCGTGACGCGGTCGACGCGGTGCTGGCGGGCGCCGCGACGCTCGCGGAACCGGAGACGCCCACGGGCGCCGACTCGCTGTTACACGCCTACGCGGCGGCACTGGGGGCGGGCGATTCGGCTCGTGCCGCCGCGCTCGAGCCCGAGGTCGCTGGGGTGCTCGCTGCGGAGCGGCTGGCTGGGCAGGAGCGGCGCATCGAGCAGCTCCAGAGTCGTAACGCCGATCTGGAGCGGCGGCTGCGCGAGGCGGAGAAAGAGCCCAGCCTGATCAGCACGCTCCTGGGCTTCGCCGACGAGGTCGGGATCGGCTTCGGCTGGGCGGGGCTGTACTTCACCCTCTTCGTCGCACTCTGGTGCGGGAGGACGCCGGGTAAGCGCGTGATGCGCATACGTGTCGTGCGGCTCGACGGCAAGCCGATCGGCTGGTGGGTCGCATTCAACCGCTTCGGCGGATACGCGGCCTCGATCTTCACAGGGCTGCTCGGCTTCGTCGAGATGTTCTGGGACGACAACCGGATGGCATTGCACGACCGCATCGCCTCGACCGTGGTCGTGCGCGAGCAGGTGGGCGCGAAACCGGGACGGAGGCGCCAGACGTACAGATGAGCGGTGACGATGGTGCGTGTACCCCGGGTGAGGTGGTTGTATGAATCGATCACAGGCAGGAGGTAACGAGGTGAACGAGTCAGGCTCGGGTGCGTCCGGTCGCGGCGCGCTCGCGGAACTCAAAGAGGCCGTGAGCAGCCTGTTCGAGCAGGTCGTCGGGTTGGCGCCCGATCTTGGGCTCGGACGCGAGTTCCCACGCCACGAGCTACGCGTAGAGGATGACGGCTTCCGCGTGCTGGTGGAGTCGCCCGGCATCGGCCGCGAGGATGTCGACGTCTCGGTCAGCGGCCGCACGCTGACGATCTCTTCCCGGCGGGAGCGGTTCGAGCCGCCGGCGGGCGCGCGTATGTTGCGCAGCGAGCGGCCGTCGGGAAAGTACGAGCTGACACTGCAACTGCCAGCGGACGTGGATCCACTGGCCATAGTGGCTCGGATGCAGGAGGGCGTGCTCGAGGTCCGGCTGCCCAAGCCGAGTGCTCGCGGTCGTAGCGTTAGGGTCGAGGACGCTGAGGCGGGAGCGGCGCAGCCTGCGGTGGAGCAGAGGCCTGCGACGGGGGCTACGCCAGCGGCTGAAGAGGAACCACCGGCAGAAGAGGGGCCAGCGCAACAGATGCCCTGGGAGGAAGGTCCGGAGACCCCGACCGCGGAAGGTGAGGGGGGAGGTACGCAAAATGGATAGGATGCCGAGCGACGAACTGCGTGACACTCCGGGCCCGGGACCGCCAGCCAGCGAGGATCGCGAGGCGCGGGCACGGCGGCGACACTACGCCCGTCCGGCCGTTGACATCTACTCTACCGAGTCGGAGATGGTCGTGCTCGCCGACATGCCCGGTGTCCGCAAGGCTGACCTCGAGATCACCGTGGAGCGGGACGAGCTGGCCATCGAGGGCAAGATCGCCGGCCGCCGGGAGGCCGAGAGCGCCCTGCCCTGGGGTTACCATCGCAGGTTCAAGCTCCGTACTGCCTTCGACCGCGAGCGCATTAACGCGAGCCTCCGGGAGGGCATCCTCCGAGTGACCTTGCCTAAGGCGGCGACCGAGCAGCCGAGGAAGATCGCAGTCGACTGAGGTGAAGCGCCCGCCGGTCACCGGCGTCTCGGACGCGGAGGGGGCCCGGCCGCCGTCCGCTGCCGATATGGCAGCCCGCCGCTGGCACGCGAGTTGCCCCCTGTCCCATCGATCCAGGTGTGGCGTTCTGGAGCTGGCCCGATCCCCGTTGGTCGGCGCGCTGGCGATCTCACGCAATCGGCGGAGGTATGAGGCGTAGATGATCTCGTTTGACCGACTGACCGTCAAAGCCGGTGAGGCCTTGCAGGCTGCCATCGGCGCGGCGGCGGGCTGGGGCAACCCGGCGGTGGAGGACATCCACGTGCTGCGGGCGCTGCTGGACCAGGAGGGAGGTGTGGCGGCCCCGCTCTTGGGGCGGATCGGCGTTCCGGTGAGGCAAGTGGAGCAGAAGCTGAACGAGGCGCTGGAGCGGCTGCCACGGCAGGACGGGGGTTCGAGCGCGATGCCGTCGCGTGAGCTGGGTCAGGTGCTCGACGTGGCGGACAAGGAGGCGCGTGACCTAGGGGACCAGTACATCTCGAGCGAGCATCTGCTGTTGGCCCTCGTGTCGAAGCAGGCGAGCACGACGGGGCCCCTGCTCAAGGCACTGGGTGCGACCCGCGACGGTCTCTTGCAGGCAATCGAGGCCATGCGTGGGCCGCACCGGGTGACCGATCGCGAGGCGGAGGAGAAGTACCAGACGGTGCAGCGCTTCACGGTGGACCTCACTGACATGGCGCGGCGCGGCAAGCTCGATCCGGTCATCGGTCGTGACGAGGAAATCCGCCGCGTCATCCAGGTGCTGTCGCGCCGGACAAAGAACAACCCGGTGCTCATCGGCGAGCCGGGCGTCGGCAAGACGGCGATCGTGGAAGGTCTCGCGCAGCGGATCGTGAATGGCGACGTGCCCGAGTCGCTGCGCAACAAGCAGCTGATCCAGCTGGACATCGCCGGTATGATCGCGGGCACCAAGTATCGTGGTCAGTTCGAGGAGCGTTTCAAGGCCCTGCTCAAGGAGATCTCGGAGAGCGAGGGCCAGTATGTGGTCTTCATCGACGAGCTGCACACGATCGTGGGTGCCGGGGCCGCGGAGGGCGCGGTGGACGCGGGCAACATGATGAAGCCGCTGCTGGCCCGCGGTCAGCTACGCGTGGTCGGCGCGACGACGCTGAACGAGTACCGAGAGCACGTGGAGACGGACACCGCGCTGGAGCGCCGCTTCCAGCCGATCTTCACCTCCGAGCCGAGCGTCGAGGATACCATCGCGATTCTGCGCGGGCTGAAGGAACGCTACGAGGTGCACCATGGCGTGCGGATCACCGATGGCGCGCTCCTGGCGGCGGCCCGGCTGTCACACCGTTACATCGCGGATCGCTTCCTGCCGGACAAGGCGATCGACCTGATCGACGAAGCGGCTTCCATGCTGCGGATCGAGATCGACTCGATGCCGCTGGAGATCGATGAGGTCGAGCGGCGCATTGTGCAGCTCGAGATCGAGCGGCAGGCGCTACAGAAGGAAGAGGACAAGGAGAGCCGCAAGCGAATGGAGCGGCTGGAGAAGGAGCTCGCCGAGCTGCGTGAGCGCTCGAGCGGCATGAAGGCGAAGTGGCAGGCCGAGAAGGAAGCGATCGAGAACATCCGCACGCTAAAGAGCCTGATCGAGGACCTGCGCACACAGGCCGAGCAGGCGACGCGAACCGGCGAGCACGGTCGTGCGGCGGAGATCATCCACGGCAAGATCCCGGCGCTGCAGAAGGAGCTTGCCGACGCGAGCGAGAAACTGGCGGAGCTGCAGAGGGAATCCCGTTATCTGAAGGAGGAGGTGACCGAGGAGGATATAGCCACGGTCGTCTCGCGCTGGACCGGGATCCCCGTGTCCAAGATGATGGAGAGTGATCGCGAGCGGCTGGTGCACCTGGAGGAGCACCTGCACAGGCGGGTCGTGAACCAGAACCAGGCGATCGAGGCGGTGGCCAACGCGGTGCGGCGCAATCGTGCCGGGCTGCAGGATCCCAACCGGCCGGTAGGTAGTTTCATCTTCCTGGGCCCCTCGGGCGTCGGTAAGACGGAGACGGCGCGAGCGTTGGCGGAGTTCCTGTTCGACGATGAGGCGGCGCTCGTGCGGCTCGACATGTCGGAGTACATGGAACGCCATTCCGTCGCCCGGCTCATCGGCGCGCCGCCCGGCTACGTGGGCTATGAGGAAGGCGGCCAGCTGACCGAGCGGGTGCGCCGCCGGCCGTACAGCGTTATCCTGTTCGACGAAATCGAGAAGGCGCATCCCGACGTCTTCAACATCCTGCTGCAGGTGCTGGACGACGGGCGACTCACCGACGGACACGGTCGCACGGTGGACTTCCGTAACGCCGTGTTGATCATGACCTCGAATATCGGCAGCCAGTGGATTCTCGAGCTCCAGGGTAAGGAAGATTGGAGCGAGATCGAGCGACGCGTCTGGGAAGGCATGCGCGCCACCTTCAGGCCCGAGTTCCTGAACCGCGTCGATGACATCATCATCTACAAGCTGCTGGGTCGGGAAGAGCTGAGTCGGATCGTCGACCTCCAGCTCGGGCAAGTACAGCACTTGCTGGCCGAGCACAAGCTCGCGATGGAGCTGAGCGACGCGGCGCGTGAGCTGATCTCAGCTGAAGGATACGATCCGGCCTTCGGAGCGCGACCGCTCAAGCGGGCGTTGCAGCGGCTGCTCCTGGACCCGCTGTCGTCGGCGTTGCTGGAGGGGCAATTTGGCGAGGGCGATCGTATCGTCGTCGATCGTGATGCGGGAGACAATCGGCTGACCTTCCGCCGAGCGGAGCAGGCGGCGAAGGCCGCCGGATAGTCAGACGCTGGCGCGGTCGGTGCCAGCGCTCTGCAGCCGTTCCCTTAGACCCGGGAGATTCAGGTGCGCAAGGCTCATGGAACCGCGGTGGCGCTGGTGACTCTGCTGGGACTGAGCGGCTGTGCTGGTGGCACCGCACGCTTGGACGTCCCTGAGGGTGCCGCGTCCCCAGAGGAAGCGGTGGAGGTCTTTCTCAGGGCGGCGCAGGAGGCGGTGCAGGCCCGGCGTGCCGGCACGTTCACGGAAGCCGAACGCGCCTACGAGCGGATGGCTTCGGTGTTCGGGACCGAGCAGGGTAGCATCCAGCGCGCTTACTCGGCGCAGGAAGTCCGGGACCGGATGATCGTTCTGGCGGCGTGCCTGCGACCGACCTCCTTCCGCCTCATCACCCAGCCGGACCCCGGGGCGTGGAGTGCCCGCAGGACGACGGTGACCGTCGAGCTCACACGTCGGACGGAGAGTACAGCGCTGCCGTTCCGGGTCGTGTTGGGCCGCGGCGACCGTTGGTTCATCGAGCAGATCGATCTCTCGTCTTTCGCCTGCTGATCACGCGGCAGCGCTTATCTTAGCGGCTCCGACAGCTCCAGCAGCACACCGCCGGTGCTGCCCGGGTGGAGGAAGGCGACCCGGCGGCCGCCGGCGCCGCGCCGTGGCGCTTTACCCACGGTCTGGAGCCCGGCGGCGCGACAGCGTTCCAGGGCGGACTCGATGTCCGGGACCTCGATCGCGATGTGGTGCAGGCCGGGCCCGCGGCGTTTGAGGAAGCGACCGACGGGTGAGTCTTCGGCGGTGGGTTCCAGAAGTTCCAGGCGCGACTCGCCGAGTTCGAAGAAGGCGATGCGGACCTGTTCCGACTGCACGACCTCTCGGCCGGAATCCGGCCGCCCGAGCAGGGCGCTGTAGACGGAGACGGCCGCGTCGAGTTCTTCCACGGCGATCGCCACGTGTTGGAGGCGCGTGTCTGGCATGGGAACCCCTGGTAGCGTAAGAGCGTTCTATCGGCGGCGCTGGCCCGCCGGCGCCGCACTCACGGGCGCGGCCTTCGCCGCGAAGATTATTATATTAGTCGCTGCACAGGAAAGGGGCTGGTGAGGCCGATCGCCGCCACCCGCGGTCACGGCTGCCGGCCTGGGCACTTCAAGCGATGGGAGAGCGTGATGTCGTTGGTAAGGGAGGTTACGGACGAGAACTTCAGCGAGGAGGTCGAGCAGAGCCAGGGCCTCGCAATGGTCGATTTCTGGGCCGCCTGGTGCGGGCCCTGCCGCATGGTGTCGCCCCTTATCGCTGAGCTGGCCGAGGAGTACGAGGGTCAGGTCAAAGTGGCGGCGCTCGATGTCGATAGCAGCCAGGCGACGGCCATGCGCTTCAACATCCGGTCGATCCCCAGCATCCTGATCTTCAAGGACGGGCAGCACGTGGACACGGTGATCGGCGCGGTCCCGAAGCAGCACTTGGAGAGGAAGATCAAGAAGCATCTGGGCTGAAGCCTTCCGGCACCGCCGCGAGGCCTGCGCTGCGGCAGGCCCAGCGCTCGGGCGGTGACGAGACGTGTGAGAGACGCCTCCGCCGGCACGGTCCAGAGCGGAGGCGTCCGGTCTTCTGAACAAGGTGTTAGCGGTGTGACAGCGACAGGAACCCTCTACCTGGTGAGCACACCCATTGGCAACCTGGGGGATCTCACGCGCCGGGCGGTGGAGGTGCTACGCGCGAGCGATACGATTCTGGCGGAGGATACGCGCCGCACCCGCATCCTGCTCGACCACTACGAGATCGAGCCCAGCGCGCTCAAGTCTTTTCACAAGCACAACGAGGCTGCGCGCACGGAGGAGGCGCGTGCGGCGCTTGCCGCGGGCGCCAGCATAGCGCTGGTCGCCGACTCCGGGACGCCGCTGGTCTCCGATCCCGGACTACGCCTCGTGCGGGCCGCGCTCGAGCTCGGCGCCGGGGTCGTACCGGTGCCGGGGCCATCCGCGGCCCTCGCCGCGCTGGTCGCGTCCGGCCTCGACCCTGAGCCCTTTAGCTTCTTCGGGTTCCCGCCTCGCGCCGGACGCAAGCGAAGCGAGCTGCTGGCCACCCTCGCCGGGCTGGCCCATACCGCGATCCTCTTCGAGTCGCCGCAGCGGCTCGTGCGCACGCTCGAAGAGTTCGCCGCGACGCTGGGCGCTGAACGGCGTGTGGTGGTCGCCCGTGAGCTGACCAAGGTCCATGAGGAGTTCCTGCGGGGAACGCTTGCTGAAGCGGCGGCATACTTCAGGGAGCACACACCACGCGGCGAAGTGGTCCTCTGCCTGGCCGCTGCGCCTGAGCCGGCAGCGGGCTCGCAGGAGGAAGCACGCTCGCTGGCAGCTTCCCTGGCACGCGGCGGTGCGCCGACCAGGGAGATCGTCCGCGCGCTCCGCGATCGCTGCGGCCTGGAACGCAACCGCGCCTACGACATCGCAGTGGAGGCGCTGGAGGAGCGGAGAGACTGATGGCGGCCGGCCGAGCCACCGCCGCGGCGCTGACGCTCGTGCTGCTCGCCAGGCCGGTTGGCGGCCAGGCACAGTCACTGGCCCGGGAGGGCCCGGCGGACGTGACCCGTTTGACTATCGCGCGGCTGCATTACAGCGGTGGTGGGGACTGGTACGCCAACCCGTCGTCGTTGCCCAACCTACTCGAGCGCATCCGCCGTGACACGCGCTTACCGGTGGCGGGTCGCGAGGCGGTGGTCACACCACTCAGCCCGGACCTGTACGACTATCCGTACCTGTACATGACCGGTCACGGGAACGTGCGGTTCAGTGAGGAGGAGCTGTCGGCGTTGCGGCGTTATCTGGCGGCCGGCGGTTTCCTGCATGCCGACGACAACTACGGCATGGACGCATCGTTTCGCCGCGAGGTTCAACGACTCTTCCCGGACCACGAGCTGGTCCAGGTCCCGCTGGATCACGCGATCTACCGCATCGTGCACTCGCTTCCCGACGGCTTGCCGAAGGTCCACGAGCACGATGGGCTGCCCGCCGAAGGGTTGGGTCTGTTTCGCGATGGTCGGCTCGTCATCTTCTACAGCTACCAGTCCGACCTGGGCGATGGCTGGGAGGACCCGGAGGTGCATGGGGATCCGGCTCCGATCCGCGAGCAGGCACTGAAGGCCGGAGTCAACCTGTTCGCCTACGCGGTCGCACAGCGCAAGCCTTTATGAGCCTGCGCACGCACGTTCCCAAGGCTAAGGTTCGTGCGCTCTGGCGCCGGGTCGCCCTACAGCTCGCTGTAGCCGCAGCTGCGGGGACGCTGACGGCGCTGGGCGGCCTGTGTCTCGTGAGCTGGGCCGCGGGTCGGAGCCCGCTCTGGGCTCGGCCGTCGGCGGCCGCGCTCGTTCTCTGGGGTCTGACTGCGGCCGTGGTCGCAGTCTGGCTCTGGCGCCTGGCCGTTCGCGCACGTCGCTGGGACCAGCGGTCAGCGGCAAGGGAGATCGAGCGCCGCGTCGGTCTATCGCGGGGCTCGCTGCAGGGCGCGGTCGAGCCGGGGCTGGAAGGGCCCGGCACGTCCTGGTCGCTTGCGGAGCTGCACCGCGCGCGGCTGGCGGCGCGTCTCGAGGGTCGCCGGCTGGCGGAACTGGGCGACGCGCTGACTCGCCGGGCGCGTGCCTATGCTCTCGCGACCGTGCTTCTCGGAGCGTCGGTTCTGGCGGCCACCACGGTCGTCTGGGTCGTCACCCGGGAGTCGGCGGTCGAGGCGTGGGCTGCCGTCCTCCACCCGGTACGGCAGCTGAAGCCGCCACGCCTGCCGGGGCTTCGGCTCAGCGCGGGCGCGCAGCAGGTCCGGCGGGGCCGTGATCTACCGGTCAGGGTCGAGGCGCCAGGGCGTGACTCGGTCGAGCTGGTCTGGCGGCCGCAGGGTGACGTGCCCAGCCGTCGCTGGCATCGGGTCACCGGCGGCCGAACGCATGCCGTTGTCCCTCGGGTGCAGGCGGTCACCTGGGTCTGGGCCACGGCGCCAGACGGTGCGGTGAGCGATACGCTGCGCGTCGAGCCCGTAGATCCTCTCCTGCTGATCGATCTATCCGTCGAGCTCGACTACCCGGCACACACGCACCGGCAACGCGAGCGGGTCGCAGCTCCGCTGCCGGTCTTCGCGGTGCCGCAGCGGACCTCGGCCACGGTGACTGGGGTGGCGACGCGGCCGGTGGAGCGGGTCGTTCTGCGTTCCTCCAGCGCCGTGGACATCGCGTTCCGGATCTATGGCGCGCGTCGCTTCCGTAGCACCTTCGTCGTGCGGGCGGGCTCCTGGGGCTGGGACATCGTGGGTTCCGGAGGCGCTGCGCTGGAAGGCGAGCCCGACTCGCTCCGCTTCCTGATCTTGCCTGACAGCGCGCCGCTGGTCGAGGTCGTGTATCCGGGTGTTGATACGGTGCTGAGCCTCACGATGACCCAGCCGCTACTCGTCGACGCCCGGGACGACTACGGACTGTCACGCGTTGAGTTGGTCAGCTGGCGCGTCTCGGCCTGGGGCGAGCGCTGGCCGCAGGCGGTCGAGGCGCTGCCACTCGTCGGCGATGAGCCGCGCGCCAGTCTATCAGCACTCATCGACGCACGCGGCCGCGGATTCCTGCCGGGCGACACCCTGCGCTACTTCGTTCGCGCGTTCGACAACGCTCCGGAACCGCAGATGGGCAGGAGCCGAGAGTACGTGCTGCGGCTGCCGACCCTCGATGAGGTCCGTGAGCGTGCCATCGTCGATGCCCAGCAGCTGCTCGCCGGCGCCGAGCGGCTCGCCGAGCGTGCCCGGGAACATCAGGAGTCCCTGCAGGCACTCCGGCGCTCCACCGAGGTGAGTCCGCCACCCGGCCCCCGCCAGCCGCCTACCGGCGGCGCACCTGGCGTCGAATTCCGGGACACGGAGGCCGCACGCCGTGCAGTGGAAGAAACGAGCCGGCTGGCGGAGCGGGCGCGGGAGATCCAAGAGTCGCTTGGGGAGCTGCGCGAGAGCATCGAGCGCGCCGGCCTGAACGACCCGAGCGTGCTCGAGAGGCTGCGCGAGATCCAGTCGCTCTACGAGCGCGTCCTCACACCGGAGCTGGAGGAGAAGCTTGAGGTGCTGCGCGAGGCGCTGCTGCGACTCGAACCCGGGCGAATTCGCGAGGCGATTCGCCAGCTGGCAGAAGGGAGCATCGACTTCCGGGAGCGCGTGGAGCGGAGCCTCGAGCTGCTCCGGCGTGCGGCTCTCGAACAGGAGTTCCGTACCCTGGCGGTTCAGGCGGAGGAACTCAGCGACGCGCATGAGCAGCTCTCGCAGGCGCTGGCGCAAGCGGACGTGGGTGACTCGCTCAACGCCCAGCTGGGACGACGAGCCAGCGACCTGGCGCGGCGAGCGGAGGTGCTGGCCGAGCATGTCGGCCGGTTCGCCGAGGAGTTGAGCGAAGCGGGCGAAACGGAGGTTGCCGAGCGGGCGAATGAAGCCGAGGTGGCGGCAGCCGCGGCCGCTCGCTCGGACGGGCAGGTGGCAGGGGCGCTTCCCACCAGCCTGCGGCAGGCCGTCCGGCTGTCGCGGCAGGCGCTCGCGCAGATCAGACAGGCGGCCTCCGCTCTGTGGCAGGGTCGCCAGCAGATGCAGGCGGGCTGGCGCCAGGATGCCGTGGACGCGCTGGAGCGTGCGCAGACGGAGACGCTCGAGCTGGCACGACGGCAGCGGCGCTTGAACGAGCGTCTCGGGTTGCCTGATCCGAGCGAAGGCGCAGCGCAGCGCTCCGAGCAGGCCGCCCTGCGGCGCGGGGTCGAGCAGATCGAGGAGCAGCTGGCGGCAGCGGCCAGGTTCTCGCTGCTCCTCGACCCGTCGCTCGTCCTGACTGCCGAAGATGCTGGTGCCGTGATGGACCAGTTGCTCGGCCAGATGGCGGAGGGCACCCGTCGTGGCGGCCTCAGGCCGGAGTTTGGCGAGCGGGCGAGTGAGGCGCTGAACGAGCTTGCCTACCGCCTGATGCAGGCGGGCCAGGCGGTGGCGCAAGCCGGTTCCGGGACCGGGCTCGCGGAAGCCTTGGAGCGGTTGGCTCAGCTGGCCGCGCAACAGGGTCAACTGAATGCACAGGCAGGCGGTGTCACGCCGAGTGCGCTGGGCGCTGCGCTGCTCCAGGAGTTACAGCGGTTGGCGGCGCTGCAGCGGATGATCGCCGAGGAACTGAAGGCCGTGAGCCAGACGCTGGGACCTCGGGGGCAGGTGCTCGGGCAGCTCGACGCGCTGGGCCAGGAGGCCGAGGAGCTGGCGAGCCAGCTCGAGCGTGGCCGACTGGATCCGCGGATCAGCGAGCGACAGAACCGGCTCTATCAGCGGTTGCTGGATGCGGGCCGCACTCTCGAGCAGGACGAGTTCGAGCGCGAGCGACGAGCTGAGCGACCGACCGGTAGCGGCATCCTCAGGCCCGGCCAGCTGCCGGATGCGCTGTTGCGCGGGCCGCGATATCCCCACCCGGAGGCGGAAGTGCTGCGGCGCTACCCGCCGGCCATCCGTCGCCTGATCCTGGAGTACTTCGATCGCTTGAACGCCCAGGAGGGAACGGGTGGGTCGTAGACTCGGCCTCGTCCTCGTCGTGTCGCTGCTCTGCGCCGGGCCTGCAGCGGCGCAGCAGAACCCGCAGCAGCTCCTGCGCCGCGAGCTTCGTCGGGCCGAAGCGCTGGAACGGGCGGGTCGCCTGTCGCAGGCACTCGCCGTACTGGACAGCTTGCTGCAGGCATCGCCTGCCGAACCCGGGGCGATCCTGGCCGTCGAGCGCATCCATCGACAGCAGGGGCAACTGGAGCGGCTGCTTCCCCTGCTGGAGCGGGCGATCCAAACGGATCCGAGCGTGGCGCTGCTGCGGCAGGTGCAAATCAGGGTCCTCGCCGATCTCGATCGAGGCGAGGAGTTGGTGGAGGCGGGGCAGGATTGGCTACGCTCGGCACCGCGAACGACGGTCGCCTACCGGGAATACGCGGCGGCGCTGCGGCGAACCGGACGGCCTGAGGAAGCTGAACGCGTGCTCAGGCAGGGACGGCAGCAGCTCGCTCCATCCGCTGCCCTCGCCCCTGAGCTGGCCAGCCTCTACTTGGAGCAGCGTCGCTGGGCCGCCGCCGCCGCGGAGTGGCTCGCGATCCTCCACACCTCGCCGGGCCTGGCGTGGGCGCTGATCGGGCACGAGCTGCGAACGCTGGGGCCGGACGCCGAGTCGGTCGCGCGAACCATGCTGGAGCTAGTGGCCAACGACTCGTCCGTCGCGGGCCAGCAGCTGGCCGTCATCGCCTCGCTCTACGCCGGGAGGCCCGGCGAAGCGCGCGAAAGGGCAGAGACTCTGCTGGCCGCGCTGAGCGAAGGCGAACGCCGGTTATTCCTGGGTCACTTCGCCAGGCTCGCCGCCGACCGAGTGCTGCCGGCGCTCGTCGCCTGGGCCTACCGCCACCTGCTGCGCTACGCCCCCGAGGACGTCGCATACTGGGATCTCGCCCGCGAGATCGTGCGGCACGATCTCAGCGCCGGAGACACGACGGCTGCGCTGGAGTTCCTCCACGATTGCACGGAAGCTGCGGAACCCGGCGGGGCCGGCCACCGCTGGGCCAGCGCGATGCAGATCCGGCTGTTCGCGGCGCGAGCCGAAGCGGCACCCGCCGAGCGTGCCCTGCAGCGGCACGTGACGCTCTATGCCGGTGCCGAGCTCCCCGAGCTCGCTGTGGCAGTGGCCGAGGCGGACCTGCAGCGCGGCCGCTTCGAGCAGGCCGGGAGCGTGCTGGCTCTCGTGCCGGAGGTTGAGATCGACGCGTCGCTGGCCGCGCGTCTATCCGCCGTGCGCGGCTACCTGGCGCTCTGCACGGGGAGCTTGGACGAAGCGCGAGCGGAGCTCGAGATCGCTGCCCAGGGGCTGAGGGGTGAACGGCGTGCTGAAGCGCTGCGGCTGCTCGGTTTCCTGCAGGACGGTAATGAGCGCGAGCTGCAGGCGGTCGCGGCCGCGTACCGCGTCGTCCTGGGCGGTCGGCCGCTGGAAGCTTCACAGCGGCTTGCGGACGGGCTCGCGCGAGCGACGCCATCCAGCGCACGACCCGCGCTTCTGCTCTGGGCCGGCGAGCTGGCGATCGCGGGTGGATCACTGGAGCGTGGGGAGGAGATGTTGCGGCGCATCCCCGAGCACTATCCGCGCTCCGGCGAGGCGCCGGTCGCGCTGTTGATGCTGGCGGAAGCGCTGGCCGTGAGCGCGCAGCCTGCCGAAGCCGCGGCTCTTCTGGAGAAGTTGATCCTGGGCTATCCGGAGAGCGCGCTGGCGCCGATCGGGCGACGGAGGCTGGCGGAGCTCAGGCAGCAGGTTCCCGGCCCGTGAGCTGGCGTTCCTCGCTCGTGTTGGTGCTGCTGGTGGCCTCGGCGGGGTCGCTGCGGGGCCAGCACTTGCTGGCGCCCATGGACGACTCGCAGTCGAACCACCTGCGCGCCTACGGGTTGGCGCACTGGGTCCTGCAGCGCGGCGAGCCGGTGGAGTGGCTGCTGAACTATCGTGGGGGCTCGTTTCTGCTGCCTGATGCGCCAGCCGTGCGGCGCGAGGCGGCACTGCGCGGTGTCACGCTCGAGCCGCTGAACGCGTCCGGGCTGGCGGCGGTGCGCGCCGAGATCGAGGCCTCGAACATGGAGGCGGTCATCTTGGAGAAGGCGCCGCGCATTGCCGTCTACACGATCCCCGGCGCGCGTGCCTGGGACGATGCGGTGACCTTGGCGCTCAGCTATGCGGGCATCGAATACGACCAGCTCTGGGATCCGGAGGTGCTGGGCGGCGCGTTGTCGAGCTACGACTGGCTGCACCTGCATCACGAGGATTTCACGGGTCAGTTCTCGAAGTTCTATCTCACCTACGCAGGCGCGGCCTGGCTGCAGGGGGCCGTGGCGCGCGACCGGCAGGCTGCGGCGTTGCTCGGCTACCCCGACGTTCCCAGCCTGAAGAAGGCGGTGGCGGAGGTGATCCGCGAGTACGTAGAGGAGGGTGGGTTCCTCTTCGCGATGTGTGCGGCGACCGAGACGATCGACCTGGCGCTGGCGGCGTCGGGTGTGGACATCGCGGCGGCTTACGCGGACGGCGATGGCGTCGACCCGGACGCGGGAGCGCGCTTGAATTGGGATCGCAGCTTCGCGTTCGAGGACGCCGAGTTGGTAGTCGATCCGTCGATGTCAGCGTTCAGCGACATCGACGGGCACTTGGTGAACACCCCCTTACGGCAGCAGCTGGGCACGTTCCGGCTGTTCGATTTCAGCGCCAAGATCGATCCGGTGCCCAGCATGCTCACCCAGAATCACGCGCGCGTGATCCGCGATTTTTATGGTCTCACAACGAGCTATCGGCGGGCTCGGCTGAAGCCTGCGGTAACCGTGCTGGGCGAGGAGCCGGGCGCGCCCTGGGTGAAGTACATCCACGGCAACCGAGGCAAGGGGACCTGGACTTTCCTGGGCGGGCACGATCCGGAGGACCCCCAGCACGTGATCGGCGATCCGCCGACCGACCTGGATCTCTACCCGCATTCGCCCGGCTACCGTCTGATCCTCAACAACGTGCTGTTCCCGGCCGCCAAGAAGAAGCATCTGAAGACCTGACTGGCCTGAAGTCCGCCGCTGCCATAGCTTACAGTTCCCCGGGATAGCAACGGCCGGCTTGCGCTGGAGCGAGGATTCAGGCCGCCGGGGAGCGCCCCGCCATCGCTCATGGGATGATACGAAGGGAGAGTGGAGCCGATGCCGAGATTCTCCGAGCGATTCACGAGCCTGCCGCCCTACGCACTGGCCGATGTCCCCAAGATCAAAGCGGAGCTCATCAAGCAGGGCGTAGATGTCATCGATCTGGGTGCGGGGGACGCCGATCAGATGCCGCCTCCCCAGGTGATCGAGGCGATTCAGAAGGCGGTGACGGAGGAACGTTTCAGCCGCTACCCCTTCCAGCGCGGCCTACCGGAGTTTCGCGTCAAGATCTCCGAGTGGATGAAGCTGCGCTTCGGCGTCGAGTACGACCCGTTCGAGGAGTTGCTCCCCCTGATCGGCACCAAGGAGGGCGTCGCGCACCTGCCGCTCTGCTACCTCGACCCGGGCGACGGCGCGATCGTGCCGGACCCCGGCTACTACCCCTATTTCGGCGGCACCCATATGCTGGGCGCTGACGTGATCGAGGTGCCGCTGCGCCGTGAGACCGACTTCCTGCTCGACTGGTCGCAGGTGCCGAAGAAGAAGCTCGCCCGCGCGAAGCTGCTGTACCTCAACTATCCGAACAACCCGACGGGCGCGGTGGCGACGGAGGAGTACTTGCAGGACGCGCTGGAGTTCTGCCGGCAGCACGACCTGTTGCTCATTCATGACAACGCCTACTCCGAGCTCGGGTACGACGGTTATCGGCCGCCGAGCATCCTACAAATAGAGGGGGCCCGCGAGATCGCGGTCGAGTTCCAGTCGCTCTCGAAGACCTACAACATGACCGGCTGGCGCATCGGCTGGGTGGCCGGGCCCAGGGAGGTCATTGCCGCGCTGACGAAGGTGAAAGTCTACTACGACACCGGGGTCTTCCTGGCCTGCCAGGCCGCCGGGGTCGCGGCCCTGGACAGCTGGTCGGAGTTCGCGCCGAAGCAAGTCGCCATCTTCCAGGAGCGGCGCGACGCCGCCGTGGACGCCTTCCGCGAGGCCGGCTTCGAGGTCGAGAAGCCCCGGGCGACGCTCTACCTCTGGATCCCTATCCCCAGCGGCGAGCCGTCCATCGACTTCGCGCGCAGGATCCTCAGGGAGGCCGGCGTTGTCCTGTTCCCAGGCGTCGGGATGGGAAAGGGCGGCGAGGGCTATTTCCGGTTGGCGCTGACGGTGCCGGCCGAACGGCTGAGAGAGGCGGCGCAGCGGGTGGCCAAGGTGCTGTAGTCGGAACAGGATACGGCGTTTGGAGTATCAGCTACGGTGATCCTCGCCATACTTCTCAGGCCGCCCGGCGCGCCACCGGACGAGAAACCTTCGAGCGCCCCCGAGCTTGGGCGACGCGTGCTACCCGTGACGCGCCAGCGGGCTCGCCGTTACAATCGTGTCATCTCCGTCAGTATCATCGCCTCCGTGCTGCTCCATATCCTGTTCATCCGGCTGTCGCCCTTGGTCGTGCGGTACCTGGAGCCTGATGTCGGGCTGTTCCCGACGCGGCCGGTAGTCCGCGTGTCGCCGCAGGGGATGCGGGCGCTCGAAATACGCGTCACCGAGAGCGCGCCTGTCGAGGTGACACCGGAACCGCAACCGGAGCCCGTGGAGCTCGAGCCCGGTGAGGTGGTCGAGGAGGTCGGGCCAGTGCCCTCGGCGGTGGAGCGCCTGCGTCCCCGGGTGGGAGACTGGCGGTTGTGGGTCGTGCCCGCGGTGAGGCGGCCCAGGGATCTGACGGCGGAGGAGCGTGCGGCGCAGATTCGCGCACGGCTCTACGCGCAGCTGGAAGCCTTCGACGACAGCGTGGCCGCCGAGCTGGCACGGGAGCTCGACCGGCTGGATTGGACCGTCGGGGAAGAGGGTAACAAGTGGGGGGTCTCACCGGGGCAGCTGCACCTCGGTCCCATCACCCTGCCACTGCCCCTCGGTTTCGCGCCTCACCCGGCGACGCAGCGCGAGCTGGCGGATCAAGCCGCCGAGTGGGACGCGATCCGCCGCCAGGCCGGCCAGGCTGTCATCGAGGAGACGTTCGAGGAACGGGTCCGGGCGATCCGCGAGCGCCGGGAACGCGAGCGGGCGGAGCAGGAGGCCCAGCGCGACACCACTGGGGGCGGCGGCTGAGACCGCCGGCCCCGGCAGCGATTGCCACATCGTCCTTTCAAGATAGTTTACAGAATC
>Ga0111181_1084_pt1 | contig 35739 bp, 32 predicted proteins | sample DeeMarSWOR324_28_FD_80236 | JGI IMG/M metagenome (GOLD analysis project Ga0111181, IMG submission 80236) | Gemmatimonas sp. SM23_52
ATATCCACCGTCAGGTTCGGCGCTCCGTTCGCGAAGGGCACGCGCTCCTGGATCGCTGCATAGGCGTAGATCATCGAGGGGCTGATCCCGGGATCGCTCTTCTCGAGCCCCTCCTCGAAGGCCTCGATCGACTGGTGCACGGGCCCCGGGCTCAGGAAGACCTCCGTCGAGGCACACCAGACCATCACGAGCCGGTCGCAGCCTCTTTCCTCCTTGAAGCGGCGAATATCCGCCCGCAGCGCCTCGGCAAGCTCGCGCTTGTTCGCGCCCCGCTTGACGTTCTCGCCTTTGAGCTTCTTGACGTAGTCCTGCGAGAAGACCGCGGGCAAGGGCTTGATCGTCGCGAGGAAGTCCCCGACCTGACGCAGGTGCGCCTCCCCGAGAACTCCAGCGACTCGTGCCGATTCCAGGCCGTCATCGGGGATGGGATCCCAGGCAGCGAACTCGAGATCGCTCAAGTTCGCCAGGGGCACGAAATCTCTGATCAGCGGCGTTCGCGCCTCTGTACGCTTACCCAGCCGGATCGTCCCCATCTGCGTGATCGAGCCGATCGGCTGCGCGAAGCCACGCCGAACCGCCTCCACGCCCGCAACGAAAGTCGTCGCCACCGCGCCCAGGCCAGGCAACAGAACGCCGAGCCTTCCACGAGGCGGTGCGATCTTCGGATGCTCCGTCTGCTTATCGGTCACCTTTCCCCTCTCGCGTTCCGGCAGCCAGCTGTTCACTGCGGGTTCGCGGATCGCCTGGGCCAGCGCCAGGTCCGGCGCCGCTGGCCTTGGGCTCCCGCGTGTATTGGTACACCCAGATGACCCGCTGTATAGCGGTCAGGTTCGTCAGCACAGCCAGCACGATGATCACCACGCGGAGCGCCAGCCCCGACCCGCTCTCTCCGAAGAGCAGGCTTGCCAGGCCGATCGCCACCACGCGCTCGCCGCGCTGCATCAGTCCAACCTTGCAGTCGACACCGAGAGCCTCCGCCCGTGCCCGGGTATAGCTGATCATCAATGACCCCGCCATGGCCAGCATCACGGCGTAGATCATCCCTACATCGCCGAGCACGAGCCGGTAGTCGTTGTAGAGCGAGAGTATCCCCAGGTAGACGGCGATCTCGGACATGCGGTCGAGTGTCGAATCGTAGAACGCGCCGAACTGGGAAGCCAGCCCCGTCGCCCGGGCGACGCGTCCATCGAAGAGGTCGAACACGCCGCCCAACAGTATCAAGGCCCCGGCGGTCCTGACGTGGTGCGAATGGAACGCGAACGCGCAGCTCATCGTCACCAAGAAACCGATCGAGCTCAGCACGTTCGGGTGAACGCGCCGGCGCACCAACCAGTCGATGATCGGCTGCAGGACCGCGACCAAGCGGCGTTCAATCGCACGCCTCATGCACGTCTTCCGAACGAGTTGAAGTCACCCTACACGACCGCTAACGCTCGGCCAGGACAATCCGACGCTGGCCAGCCAGGTCGCGAATCACTCGTGGCTCGCTATAGGCGCCCCCCGCCCGCAGGCGCTCGAGCGTCGCATCGGCAACACCTGGAGCTACCTCCAGGGCCAGCAGACCACCTGGCGCCAGGTACTGCGCTGCGCGATCGACAATCTGCTGGATCACCTCGAATCCGGTCGGGCCGGCATAGAGCGCGACGGCGGGCTCCCAATCGCGCACCTCCTCCGGCAGCGACTCGGCTTCGCCGTTCGCGACATAGGGCGGATTCGAGACCACGACCTGGAATCGTTCTCCGGCGCTGAGCGGGGCGAAGAGCGAGCCCAGGCGCAGTTCTACGACTTCGCCCACCCCAGCCTGGTCCGCGTTGTAGCGGGCAACATTCAGCGCCTGCGCGGATATGTCAACGCCGACCACGCGCTCGAACGGCGCTTCGCGGGCGAGGCTGATGGCGATCGCGCCCGAGCCGGTGCCCAGATCCAAGCCACTGAGGCCTTCCTTCCCGCGGCACCATCCCAGGACCGCTTCGACCAGCTGCTCCGTCTCTGGCCGCGGTATGAGGACCGAGCGGTCGACTCGCAGTAAGAGCTCCCGGAAGGCGGCACGTCCTTCGATGTACTGGAGAGGCTCACCGCGGGCGCGACGCGCCAGCCGGTTCAGGTACTCGTCGCGCTCGTGCTCGGCGAGTTGCCGCCGGCGCTGCAGCGTGACCTGGCCCGGCGCCACATCCAGCACTCCGGCAAGCAGGAAGCCCGCTTCCCGGCGCGCCTCAGCGCCTGCACGAGCGCTCAGCGTGCGGCACCCTCTCTCCAACGCCTCCTCGACTGTCGACATCTTGTTAATCGCGGGAACCTGGGAGTCGGAGACCGGATGTTGCTCCCGTCTTGCGCCGCTCATGCGCTCAGACGTTCCTCCCGACGTGCCAGGCGCAGTTCGCGCAGCAATTCATCGAGGTCACCGTCGAGTATCTCCGGCAGTCGATGCAGGGTCAGGCCAATGCGGTGGTCGGTGACCCGGCCTTGGGGGAAGTTGTAGGTGCGGATCTTGGCCGAGCGGTCGCCCGTCCCGACCTGCAGCCGGCGTTCCTGCGCACGCACGTGCCTTGTTCTTATGCTGCGACTTCTCGTCCTGGCAGCTGACCACGAGGCCGGTAGGTACGTGCGTGATGCGAACGGCCGAGTCCGTCGTGTTCACGCTCTGGCCGCCGGGGCCCGAGGACCGGAAGACGTCGATCTTGAGGTCCTCAGGGTCGATCTCTATGTCGACATCCTCGGCCTCAGGCAGAACCGCCACGGTCGCGGCCGAGGTGTGGATACGACCCTGGCTCTCGGTCTCCGGGACACGCTGAACACGGTGCACGCCGGACTCGTAGCGTAGCGTGCCGTAAGCATTCCGCCCGCGCACCAGGAACACGACTTCCTTGAGACCTCCGAGCGTGCCCTCGCTGGTCGAGAGCACCTCGACCTTCCAATGGCGCTGCTCGGCGAAGCGCGTGTACATGCGGAAGAGATCGGCGGCGAAGAGGCCGGCCTCGTCACCGCCCGTCCCGGCGCGGATCTCGATGACCGCCGCCCGGTCATCCAGGGGATCGCGGGGAGCCAGCAGATCCCGAACCTCGGCCTCCAACTGCTCGATCCGTGCCTCCAACTCGCGGACTTCGCCCCGAGCCAGCTCACGCAGCTCATCGTCGTCGCCGGTCTCGACGAGCTCGCGGGCCTGCTCCAGTTGATCGTCGAGCTTCAGGAGCTCGCCCCCGAGTTCAGCGATGCGCTCCAGCCCGGCGTGCTCCCGGCCCAGCTCGCGCAGGCGCTCCAGGTCCGCGATGACTTCGGGGCTGGCCAGCAGCTGGTTCAGTTCCGCCCGGCGCTCGACGGCAGCGCGGAGCTTTTCTCTCAGCCGCTCAGTACTTGTCATGGGAATCGCCGCTCGCAGAGCGACCTGCCCGCAGGCCTACTCGCTCTGCTCCTCGCCGCTGGCCGGCGACGGCGGCTCGCTGGCGGCCTTGGCGCGCGCGGCCGCGGGCTTCTTGGAGCGAGATTTCCCGGCCTCCGCCCTGCCGTACTTGCGCCGGAACCGCTCGACACGGCCGGCTGTGTCCACGAGCTTCTGCCGACCCGTGAAGAAGGGGTGACAGCGTGAGCAGATCTCCACGTGGATGGACTCGAGCGTGGACCGGGTGGTGAAGGTGTTACCACAGGCGCACGTCACCAGCGCGGTCTTGTACTCCGGATGGATTCCTTCCTTCATCTGACTAACCTGAGATCGAAGTCGCAACGAGAAAAGCAACGGCCCCCGTGGGGGCCGTCGTCCCAGGGTGTAATCTAGCAGCACGCCAGCCCGGGGCAAGCGCCACCAGGCCGCTTGACAAGCTAGGGTTCGGCAGCTTCACGGGCCCACCGCCAGCTGGCCGGTCCGCTGCCGGGCCCGCCACCAACTCCACAGCAGCAACAGCGCCGCGCCCACCGCGGACAGCCAGCCGGGCCAATCGCCCAGGCGAGTATAGAGGGTGATGCCGTCGGTCGTCTCGACGGTAGCGACGCGGGTAGCCGGCTCGAACAGCGGTGTGGGTTCGCGGATTCGGCCGTGCGGATCGACGAACAGCGAGATGCCAGTGTTGGCGGCTCGCGCGACGCCCATGCGGTTCTCGATCGCGCGCATCACCAGATGCGCCGGATGCTGGTAAAGGGCGCTCGTCCGGCTCCACCAGGGCCGCTCGCGTCCGAACCAGGCGTCGTTGGTGATGTTCACGAGGAAGTCCGCCCCCTCACGGCGGTACGTCCTCGACAGCGCGCCGCCACTCTTCGGCAAACGCCTTGCGACGGAGCGAGCGCATCCAGCCTACAGGCACGAAGGGGACGCGCTCGACGACGGGCACCAGGTAGTGCTTGCGGTAGAGGCCGGCCGGCGAGCCCTGATCATCCAGGAAGAGAGCGGCGTTGTAGTAGTCATAGCCGCCGTCAGCATACCGCACGACATCGATCAGGCCAAACAGCAGCGTGACATCGTTGCTGCGGGCGAGCGCCGCCACCCAGGGCCCCCAATCCGGTGCCCAGTCTAACGAGGTTGGCAGCGCAGTCTCGGGCCAGACGACGAGCTCGACACCAGGGGAACGAGCGAGCCGGGAACCGGTGAGCTGAGCCAGCGCCCGGCGACTGCTGTCCACCGCCGCCGCGCGCTCGAGCTTGAGATCCTCCGGGATATTGGGCTGCACGACAAGAACCCGGGCCGCCGGCCGGGTACGAAGCGATCCCCAGCGGATCAACGAGTAGCCGACCGGCAGAGCGATAAGCAGCGCCAGCGCCGTGGCTCGGAGCGGCCAGCGCCGGCGCAGGCCCCCCAACCACCAATGGGCGAGCAGAGCGTTGATCGCCACCAGCCAGACGGTCACCCCACGCGCGCCGCTGACATCTGCGAAGCCCACCAGCGCGGGGAAGCCCGCCAGCGAGTGGCCGAGGCCGAGCCAGGGGAAAGCGATATCGCCGAGGTGAGCTCTCAGCCATTCCGCCGCGGTCCAGAAGATGGGCAGCGAGGCCCAGAACGGTATCGCGTGACGTACAAGGAGCAGATGTACGGCCCGACCCGCGGCGGCCAGCATGGCCGACATCGCGACAACGGTGACGACATACCCGAGCAGCGCCAGCCAGGTGTAGAAGACCAGGGCGGTGAACAGCCAGTACAGCAGCGTTCCATAGAAGAGCAAACCCATCCAGAGCGTGGCTCGCCAAACGGAGGCCGCACCCGAGCGGTCAGCTGGACAGGAGTGCAGGAATACCAGGTACGGTACGAGAGCCACGAACGGCGGAACCAGCAGATGGAACGGAGGGAATGAGAGGGTGAGAAGGATACCGCTGACTACCGGGAGGCCGAGCTCCTTCCCGCGAGGCAGGATGGGATGTCTCACAGCAGAATCTCGCGGTCCTCTTCCGCCGACCGGTAGCAGGCCTCGACGATGCTCAGCAGGACCTCCTGCTCCTCGGGGAGCGGCTCTTCCCGCTCGCCCTGAACCACGGATATGAAGTAGCTGAACTCGCGCCGGTAGGAGGCCCGGTAGATGTTCTCGCTCCCGGGCGCGAGGCGCGGCGTCATGTCGAGCACTCCGCCGGGCGTCACCCTCTGTATGACGAAGGGATAGAGCGAGCCGAAACCAGCGGCGCCCAGAGCGACGAAGCTGTGCTGATCCTCAACGGCCGCGAGGTCCCAGGTCACCTCGATACTGCAGGTCACGTCCCTCTCCAGCCTCATCAACACGACCGCCGTGTCTTCAACGCCGTCTCCGTCGCGGTCGGGCAGGTAGGCGGTGAGGCGCTCGGGCGCGGGATAACCGAGGAGCCAGAGACAAAAGTCGAGGTTCGTGACCCCCAGATCCATGAGCACGCCGCCTCCGTACTCGCGGCTCAGCCGCCACTCGCTGATGCGCGGGCGGCGGGCGCGCCGTCGTTGCCAGCTGGCGTGCATGTGGAAGACCTGCCCCAGCTCCCCGTTGCTTATCGAGCGCCGCAAAGCCCACGCGTCAGGCCGGAAGCGGTGGCTGTTTTCGACCATCAGGATCCGGCCTGCCTGGCGAGCACAGTCAAGCGTCCGGGCCGCCTGTTCGCGGCTCGTAGCCAACGGCCGTTCGCACAGCACGTGCAGGCCAGCCTGCAGCGCCAGCTCGGTGTGCTCCGCGTGCACGTGGTTGGGCGTGCAGACGATCACGCTGTCGAGGTCGGGGTGCTCGAGCAGCTCCTCGATCGATGAGTAAGCGGCAGCGATCTGGAATCGCTCAGCGACTGTCTCGGCTTTCGCGATGTCGATATCGCAGACAGCTGTCACGCTCGTCCCGTCTAACTGCGCCAGGATAGGGAGATGGACGATCTGCGCGATGCCGCTGCAGCCGACGATCCCGACCTCAATAGCCTCTCTACTCGCCATGGCAGTCATCCAGGTAGGTCAGGCGCTAGGGTACTCAGGCCGTTCCAGCTTCATCCCAATCAGGAGTCCAAGTGATCAAACCGCTGGCGGCGGCCCGCTCAGGGTCGGGCTCGACCTCATCAATCAACTCGATGAGCGCATCGACGATTCCCGACTCGGGTACTTTGCGGACAATCTTCCCGCGAACGTAGAGCAGTCCCTCGCCCCTACCGCCGGCGACCCCGATGTCGGCCTCGCGTGCCTCGCCCGGTCCGTTCACGGCGCAACCCATCACGGCGACGGTGAGCGGCTTGCGAATGTCGCGAGTGCGCTCCTCCACCTCCTCGGCCAGGCGGATCAGATCGACCTGCAGCCGACCACACCCGGGGCAGGCGACGATGCGAATGCTCTCACGGCGCAGATCAAGCGACTCGAGGATCGCCCGGGCAGCATGCACTTCTTCCACCGGGTCAGCGGACAGCGAGACGCGCAGCGTATCCCCGATGCCTTCCGCCAGCAGCGTACCGATCCCGACCGCCGACTTGATGTTCCCGGCGCGCGGTGTGCCTGCCTCCGTGACACCGAGGTGCAGCGGGTAGCTGAACTGCTTCGCCGCCAGGCGATAAGCTGCAATCATCAAGGGGACACGGGACGCTTTCACTGAAATCACGATGTCCTCGAACCCCTCGTCCTCCAGCAATCTCACGTGGCGGCGGGCACTCTCCACCATCGCCTCGGCCGTCGGGCCGCCGTACTTCGCCAACAGGTCACGCTCCAGGGAGCCGGCGTTGACCCCGATACGGATTGGCAGCCCGCGCTCACGCGCCGCCTCGACCACCGCCCGCACCCGCGAGGCATCGCCGATATTGCCCGGGTTGAGGCGGAGCTTCGCCACCCCCGCCTTCGCTGCCTCGAGCGCGAGCCTGTAGTTGAAGTGGATATCCGCCACCAACGGCACCGGTGAGCGTCTGACGAGCTCACGCAGTGCCGCGGCTGCGGCCTCACTCGGAACCGCCGTGCGCACGATGTCGACTCCGGCTTCAGCCAGCCGCTGGATCTCCTCTAGGGAGCCCTTAAGGTTTTCCGGGCTGGACAGCGTCATCGACTGAATGGAAATCGGTGCGCCTCCACCCATAGGCACGTCACCGACCATCACACGCCGCGTGCGCTGACGATGCGGCGCCTTGATCTCCATCGTCGTCCGTTCCCTTCCCGTCATCCGTGAGGACGTTTCATGCGCCGGCAACACGACCGGCGGCGACGAATTTATCCCTGATCCGTGGCTTTGGCGAGCGATCCCTCGACTACAGCCAAGCTCTCATCGATGTCCGCATCGCTGCGCCGTCGAGATGAAGCCCGCCTCGAACGGCGACGGCGCGCAGAAGACGCCGTCATTCAGACACTCACGGTGATAGCGGGCACACAGTTGTCGCGACAACTCACTTCTAATTATCTGCCCCATACGGTCTCGAGGTCCAGACTCAGCGCCTCGGTATGCTCGCTGGGCCGCTGTCCAGCCCGGACCCGCTCCTCCGCCACGCCCCAAAGGTCCGCGTCATCGGCGTTGCTGATGGTGGCGACGGCCAGGTCACCCGGCGCCACGGCGACCTCCGAGCGTTCGAGGTAGGTCACCCCGTCGATCTCGTAAGCCTGACTGCGCATGCGTGCCTCGATCTGCGGTGGGCTGCCGCGCTCATCCGGCACACGATCGATGAGTACCTCGACGCGTGTGCCGATGCGGGCCCGGTTACGCGCGGCCACAATCGAGCGCTGGAACTCGTTCACCGAGGCCAGGCGCTCCAGTTTGACCGAATCGGGCAGCTGATCCGGCATCGCCGCGCCCACTGTCCCGTCCTGCGGCGAGAAAGCGAAGGCGCCCAGGTGATCGAATTCGATCGCGCCGATGAAGTCGAGCAACGCCTCGAAGTCCTCCTCGGTCTCGCCGGGGAATCCCACGACGACGCTGCTGCGAAGCGTAAGGTCTGGGATTTCCGAGCGCAGCCGGGCGATGAGCTCGCGTAGCCGGTCGGGCCGCTCCGGCCGTCGCATGCGCTCCAGCATCCGCGCGCTGGCGTGTTGGATTGGCATATCGAGATACGGGAGGAGCCTGTCCTCACGGGCAATCAGTTCGACCAGCGACGGTCGCAGACCGGCTGAATAGACGTAGAGCAAGCGGAACCACGGTATGCCGGTCGCCGCGAGCAGCTGCTCGAGCAGCTGGCGCAGGCCAGGCTGTCCGTCCAAGTCGCGACCGTAGTGTGCCAAGTCCTGGGCGACCAGATTGAGTTCCACCACGCCTCGCGCCTCCAGCGCCTTTGCCTCCTCGACGAGCGCCTGCGGGTCGAAGGAGCGGTGATGGCCGCGCCAGAGCGGGATCGCGCAGAAGGCGCAGGTGTGGTCGCAACCTTCACTGACCTTGAGGTAGGAGACGTGGCGAAGGCCACCGACAGGCAGGCGCGAGCCGGGGTGTTTCTGCACACGGCCGTCAAGCAAGCCACGCGCGGCGAGCTGTGGGACCAGCTCGGGCAGATCGCGGAGTCCGAGGAAAAGGTCCACCTCAGGGAGCGAGCGCCGAAGCTGGCGCCGGTAGCGCTCCACCAGACAACCCACGGCCACCAGCACGCGCAGCTGGCCGGCATCTTTCAGGCGCGCCGCCTGCAGAAGCGTATCGATCGACTCCTCCTTCGCCGCATCGATGAAACCGCAGGTATTGACGAGGAGAATCTCCGCGTCGCGCGGCTCCGCGATGTAGTCCGCTCCGTGGGCCACGAGAGTGGCCACGATACGCTCTGAGTCGACTGTATTCTTATCGCAACCGAGCGTGATGACGGAGAACTTCACCGCGTGAACACCTCGACGCCCGGCGGAAGGGTGAAGCGGAAGAGGTCTTCGGGCAGGTCGATGCCTGCCTCGACGTTCGAGAGTGTGATCGTCCGTACCGTCTCGTTTTCCTCGTGGATCTCGAACTTCCGCACCAAATAGTCCTGCGCGTCGATCCAGACGCGTACCAGCGTATAGGGTGCCTCGAACTTGGGAACGAGCGAGAGAAGATAGGCGGGCCGGTGGCCGACAACGTCCCGCTGCACGTAAGTCGCCACGTAGCGCTCGGTCGGGCTCACCAGGAACTGGCCGCCCAGGGTAGCGCCCTCCGAAGTACGGTCAATCGCGGTACGGACCACCTGGTCCGGCTGCGCGCTGGGATAGTACATCCAGAACCACTGCCCGTCGGCCACGACGATGTCGCCCTCCGGCTCGTCGAACTTCATCAGGAAGTAGTTGGGCTTCCTCTGGAATACGACGCCCCGACCCTCCTTCTCGGCCTCCAGCGCCGGTATCTCGATCCTCTGCACGAACTCCGACCGCAAAGTCGTCGCCACCCGATAGGCCTCCGCGGCCCTGGCAAGGATGACCTCCGCGCTGTCGATGGCCGAATGCCCCTGAGGGCCCAGCGCAGAAATCAGCGTCAGCAGTATGGCAAGCTCGTTCATCTTCGCCCCCGACCCGTTCTAGCCGTCCCGAGCGGTGCAGATTCTGTCCAGGTCCTGTAGTGTAACCAATACCTCACGTGGTTTCGACCCCTCAGAGGGCCCAACGATCCCCGCCTGCTCCAGCTGGTCGACGATCCGTGCAGCCCGCCCGTAGCCGATCTTCAGCCGCCGCTGCAGCAGGCTCGTGGAACCCTGCTGGTGTTGAACGACGACCTCGGCAGCTCGACGGAACAGCGGGTCCCGGTCTGCGGGTGCCATTTCCGCCAACTCCAGCTCCGCCTCCTCGAGCTCGCGCTGGCGCACGACCTCCAGAATGTCGTCCTCGAGCTCACGCTCCGCCTCGGCGCGGGCACGGTACCACTGTTCGGCTATCCACCTTGGATGCGACTCGGAAGGCGATGCGGCACGAGAAATTGGCCTTGATGAGTCCCGTGATGACGTTGACCGACGGTCGCTGGGTCGCCACCACCAGGTGGATGCCCGTGGCGCGTGCCTTCTGCGCGAGGTAGGCCAGCGGGCGTTCGATCTCGTTCTGTACTGTCATCATCAGGTCCGCCAGCTCGTCAATGAACAGCACGATATAGGGGAGGATGCGCGGTTCCTCCAACTCTGCACCGCCTTCCGAGGGCGGGGCCATAATCGTCGCGCCCTTGCTGACCCGCCGATTGAATTCCCGCAGGTTGCGACAACTATTGGCCGACAGCCACTCATAGCGGCGCTCCATCTCATAGACCAGCCACTTCAGGGCGGTCGCCGCATCGCTGTTGTCGGTCACGACGGGGTGCCTCAGGTGTGGGAGCACACTGTAGCCCCCCAGTTCGACCATCTTGGGATCGATGAGTATGAGTCGCAGACGCTCGGGCGTGTGTCGGTAGACCAGGCTGGAGATGATCGCGTTGATGCACACCGACTTCCCCGAGCCGGTGACCCCGGCGATCAGCAGGTGCGGCATCTGGGCCAGGTCGGATATGTCGAAGCGGCCCGTCACATCCTCACCCAGTGCCAGCGGCAGCTCGGCCCGACTGGTCCGATAGGCCTCCGAGTCCAGGATCTCGCGCAGATAGACGATCTTCCGCTGCGGATTCGGCACCTCGACGCCCACCGCGCCCTTGCCCGGAATGGGGGCGATGATCCGTACCGACGGCGCCTTCAGGCCGAGCGCGAGATCGTCGGCGAGCGCAGCGATCTTCCCGACCTTCACGCCGGACGCCGGCACGACCTCGAACTGGGTCACCACCGGCCCGGTCGTGCGTCCGGCTATCTGCCCCTCCACCTTGAAGGTCCGGAGCGTCTCGATCAGGGTCTCACCCAGCCGGTCCAGAACCTCCTGACTGACCGAGTAGTCGCGATCAGGCGGCGGCGACAGTAAGTCGAGGGGCGGAAGATGACCGTTCGTTGACGGAGCGGGAGCAAGGGAAGTCGCCGTCTCGGCACCCCCATTCCGCCGCCGCCGGGGACCCAGCACACGAGATCGTGCGATTTCACGCACGGCTTCCCCGCCACTCGCTTCCCGGGACACGGCATCCGGCAAGGCCTCCCGCTGGAAGCGCCCGCGCAGCCAGGCCCAGCCGACGCCGAGCCAGTGGGCCGCCGCTACACCCCAACCCGCCACCAGGGCGCCAACCCGCAAAGTGACTCGACCACCGCTCCGCAGGGCCGCCACGCTTCGGGCAAGCGCGTTCAGCGGACCCAGACCCAGGCTGACGATCAGCGTCGTGATGAGGAGAGCCAGGAGAATCAGAGCGCCCCCCACCCAGCTGAGCGCCGAGGTCATCAGACCCCCGCACCAGGCGCCGTACCGTCCCGCCAACCAGGGGGCACCCCCACCCGCAGGAAAGGCCAGGCAGGCCATGAGAGGCGGGACGATGAGCAGACTGGCGGCAAAGAAGACGCTCCAGCGAGCCGCCTCGGAGCGCTCCAGCCAATCGAAACTCCAGATGCCCCACACGACGGGCAGCATCGGCACGACCGCCGCAGCGACGCCGCACGCGCCGACCAGCACACCGGCGACCGCGGCGCCCACAGGTCCCACGACGTTGCCGGAGGGAAAGAGAGGTTGAAGCCCCCTGCCGAGCAGCTCTACGGGGATGAGGCTGAGAAAGGTGAAAAGACCTACAGCTGCCAGACCGATACCGATCAGGACGCGCTGAATCCGATCATCCGCCCGGTCGCCCATCACTCATCTCCTACTTCGCTCTTCCCTTCCCTCCACCTCCCGATCCGGCGCTCGGCTCCAGGCTAACGATCTGGTGATCGCGGAGTACCGGAACGACCGGAATCGAATCCAGCTGAGCGCAGAGCTCAATGTCCGCTCCCTGGCCGATCTTCTCCAAAGCTTGGCCGGCCGCTGTCGAGCGCAGAGTCTCGACGCTCACCGGCGAGAGTTCCCGAGCCAGCGCAAGCGCGGCCTGCGCCCCGTCGCCCAATTCCGCCCTGACCGACCTCTTACGCTTCTTCGAGAGCGCTTCCACCATCAGGCCAGCGCAAAGCGCATCCTCCAAGCCCACTCTGCCCGCAGATCCGGCGCAGACGATCAGTGGATCAGCCTCGGCGCTGCGCAGCGCCGCGACCACCCGGCTCAGGTTGACCAGGGCAGCGACGTACACCACACCGGCACCCGACATTGCTGCCAGGGTTTGCGTCCCGTTGGTGGTAGTCATCACGATGGTGCGACCGCCGATGACTTCACTCCTGAACTCTGCGGGCGAATTGCCGAGATCGAAGCCCTCGATCCGCACGCCCTGCCGTTCGCCGCATATGAGAGTTCGGTCACGCCCGAGCGAGTTGCTGATCCGCAGCGCTTCCTCAATCGACTCAGCCGGCACCACAGCCCTTGCCCCGTTGCGGATTGCAATGGCGACGCATGTGCCCGCTCGCAACACGTCGACCGCTACAGCGGTGCGGTCCTGAATCGGCGCGCGCTCCAGCTCGAGCGGAGTCCAGAGAACATCGATCTTCATTGCGCAGCGATGGCGGTTCGATCCCGTCTCTCAAACCGCTCCAAGAAGTCGGTGTCCACGTCACCTGAGCGAAAGTCCGGATGGTCGAGGACGTTGCGCAAGAACGGGATGGTCGTGTGAACGCCCTCAATCACAAACATCTCCAGCGCGAGCTTCGCCCGAGCGATCGCCTCGTCGCGCGTGCTGGCCCGCACAATCAGCTTCGCTATAAGCGAGTCGTAGTAGGGCGGGACGGCGTAGCCCGTGTAGACATGCGTGTCCACGCGCACACCGGGCCCACCCGGTGGATTGAAGGTGGTGATCGTGCCCGGTGACGGCCTGAAACCGCTGCTCGGGTCTTCGGCGTTGATCCGGCACTCAATGGCATGTCCACGCAGCTCGATGCCGTCGGGAATGGACAGGTGTTCGCCTGCCGCCACTCTGATCTGCTCCTTGACGAGGTCGTAGCCCGTGACCTCTTCCGTCACCGGGTGTTCCACCTGGATGCGCGTGTTCATCTCGAGGAAATAGAAACGGCGATCGCGATCCAGCAGGAATTCCACCGTGCCGGCCCCGACATATGCGATGGCGGATACCCCACGCACGGCGGCGGCGCCCATCTCGCGGCGCAGTTCCGGCGTAAGCGCCGGACTGGGTGATTCCTCGATCAGCTTCTGATGGCGACGCTGGATCGTGCAATCGCGCTCGCCGAGGTGAACGGCACGGCCGTGACGATCGCCGAGGACCTGAATCTCCACATGGCGGGCTCCCTCGATGAGCTTCTCGATGTAGAGCGAACCGTCGCCGAAGGCTGCTTCCGCCTCGGCCCTGGCCGTAGCGAACAACGGCTCAAACTCCTCGGCAGCGCGCACGATGCGCATTCCCTTGCCACCGCCGCCCGCCTTGGCCTTGATCATGACCGGAAAACCGATCTGCTCCGCCGCCTTGCGTGCGAGGCGTGCGTCGCTGATCGCTTCTTCCGTACCCGGGATCACGGGGACATCTACCTCGATCATCGTATGACGCGCAGCCACCTTGTCACCCATCCGTCCGATCTGCTCAGCGGTCGGCCCGATGAAGACGATATCCGAGCGCTCGCAGATCTGGGCGAACTCTGCATTCTCGGCGAGGAAGCCGTAGCCGGGGTGGATTGCGTCAGCTCCCGCGATCTCAGCGGCCGCGATGATGCGGGGGATATTCAGATAGCTGTCCCGGGCGGGAGGCGGTCCAATGCAGATGTCTTCGTCGGCGAAGCGCACATGCAGCGAGTCGCGGTCGGCTTCCGAATGCACGACCGCGGTCCGTATGCCAAGCTCCCGGCAGGCCCGGATAATGCGGAGCGCGATTTCTCCGCGATTAGCAATAAGGACTTTCTGGAACAAGGCTGGTTTCCTCGCTGGCACTCGTTCGGAGGCGCAGCCGGAAGCGCGTTGAGCGGGACTCAGTCTGGCTGGATGTGGAAAAGGACCTGACCGTACTCCACAGGCTCAGCGTTCTCCACGGCGATCTTAACGATCGTGCCGGCAACCTCCGCCTCCAACTCGTTCATCAGCTTCATCGCCTCAAGGATGCACAGGGTCTGCCCGACCTTGACGTGGTCACCGACCTCGACGTACGGGTCCGCATCCGGGCCCGGCGCGCGATAGAAGGTGCCGACCATGGGCGAGGTAACCTCCACCAACTTCGCCGTCTCGACCGTCTCAACAGCTTCCGCACCGGCCGGCTCAGGTGGCACGGCGCTCGGCGGCGCCGCTGCTAGCGGAGCCACACCTGGATTTGCTTGCGCCCTCAGGGTCGGCGGCGCCGCATTCCCACTCAGGATCGCTGCTGGGCTCTTAGAGATGCGAATCTTCGTGGCCCAGCGTGAGATCTCCAGCGTGTCGATATCACTGGCCTCGACGATATCGATCAAACGTTTCAGGAAAGCTAGATCAATCATGAACTGACGCGCTCCAAGTACTTGTTCTCGCGCCGGTCAACTTTGATGATATCGCCATTCTCGATGAACAGCGGCACCTGTACAACAGCTCCCGTCTCCAGTTTGGCCGGCTTGGTGCCACCCTGTGCAGTGTCGCCTCGCACTCCGGGCTCGGTTTCCACAACACTCAACTCGACGAAGAAGGGAAGCTCGACAGAGATCGGCTCGCCATCCCGTGACAGCGCCTCACACATCATGTTCTCCTTGAGGTAGGCAAGCTGATCTTCCCCGATCGTGGCGGCCGGCAACGGGATCTGCTCGTAGGTCTCCCCATCCATGAAATAATAGAACTGCCCGTCCGTGTAACTGTACTGCACGGGACGACGGACGAGCCGTACCTCCTCGACCTTTTCGCCTGCGCGAAAGGTCCTCTCGATCACCGCACCCGAGAGTACGTTCTTCAACTTCGTGCGCACGAACGCCCCACCTTTGCCCGGCTTCACATGCTGGAAATAGGTGATCGTGTATAGTCCGCCGTCAAGGTCTACGACCATCCCGTTACGGAAATCTGCCGTCGTCGCCATCTCTCTTCCGGTGAATGTGGAGGCCCCTCGACTTCTCCCGAACCAGGCCCACCAAGCCTACAGAGGCAGGGTCTGAAGCCTACCGGCATCCAGGTCCACCAGTGCTCGGGGTCGATCGTCCGTCACCACCAGGGTATCCTCAATCCGCACTCCACCCCAGCCTGGAAAGTAGAGGCCCGGCTCCACGGTAACAACCATGTTCGACTCGAGCCGGTCTTCGCTTCGCCGCCCGAGCCGTGGACTCTCGTGAACCTCGAGCCCGAGTCCGTGGCCCGTGCTATGCGTGAACCGCTCCTCCACATCGGCCTCTGCAAAGATCTGGCGAGCCGCAGCGTCCACCTCGGCGCCCGACACCCCGGCCCGGAGCGCGGCACGGGCCGCCCAGTGCGCCGCCAGCACGAGCTCGTACACCTCGCGTTGTCTGGGCTCTGCTTCTCCCACGACGAACGTCCTCGTCACGTCAGAACAGTACGCCTGCCAGTGGGCGCCGAAGTCGAAGAGCACTATATCGCCTCCCCGCAGCTTGCGGTTGCTGGTCGCCGCATGGGGCAAAGCCGAGCGCGCACCGCTTGCCACGATTGTCTCGAACGCCGGCCGCTGCGCGCCCAGCTGGCGCATACGATAGTCGAGCTCACTGGCAATATCCGCCTCGCGCACTCCCGGCTCGACCAGGGTCAAAGTCTCAGCCAAAGCCGACGCCGCGATCCGCGCCGCCCTCTCGATAGCCGCAATCTCCTTTTCGTCCTTCACGGCCCGAACGCCTTCGACCAGGCCCGAGACCGGCACCCATTCTACCGCGGAGCTTTCATCCCTGAGTCGCTCCCACTCGGCGAACGAGAGATGCTGCCCCTCGAATCCGAGCCTGGATCCACTGAACTGGCGCTTCGCCTGCTCCACCAGCTCGGCGAGCAACCCATCACGCGAGATCAGCAGCTCGAAGCCTGCGCCGTCGGGAAGCTCCTCCTCGGCCTGCTGCCCATAGCGGCCGTCCGTGAGCAGGATCGCAGCGGTCCCGTCGATCAGCAGCCGGGCGCTCGAGCCGCTGAAGCCGGTCAGGTACCTCACGTTCGCAAGCTGGGAAACAAGCAATCCGTGCAGACCGAGCTCCGCCAGCTCGGCCCGAACGCGCTGGATCCGCCAGGCTAGCGCACCAGCATTGGCTTTCATCGGAGCGAAAGGTATGCGAGGTGTCCCCGTGGCGCGAGGAGGCCGCTTCCGCCCTTAGCGCTTGAGGCTTCTCAGCCAGGCCTGGAACTGCTCCATGTCCTCGGAGGTCGGCGCATCAGCTGTGGACGAAGCAACATCGACGGTGCCCTCGGCACCCTCACTCTGGGCCGCGGTGGCTGCCTCCGGATTGAAGGCCAGCAAACCGCCGAGATAATCCTCAATCGTCCGCGGCTTAGCGACCCGACCGACGCCGACCGCCGGCTCAAGTGTGGCGGGTGGCGGCATCGGCGTCTCGACCTCAACGGGCACCGTGATATCCTCACCTGGCAGCAACACATCCGCGCTGAGGGGGGTCTCCTGAAGCGCTTCCAGCGCCACTTCCTCCCGCAGCTCCTCCAGGGCCACCGCCTCCTCGAACTCCTCCGGCGCCACCGGTTCAGGCTCACTGACCTCGGCCAGCGGCTCGAATGGCACCTCCGGCGCCGCCCGCTCGGCTCGCGTGGCGAGCACCTCGAAGGAGGCAGCGAAGGGATCCAGCTGCTCGATCCCCGCGACGGGCGCCTCATCACGGAACGCGAACCCACCCTCGGCGCCCGTCGGAGCGACCTGCGGACCCGCGGGCTCCGCGGCCGCGGGCTCTGTAAGCTGCAACAGCTCAGCGACCTCCTCCCCGGTCTCGCCAGCAGCGGAGGCCTCGGCCAACTGCTGCAATTCTGCCACTCGAGTCCAGAGCCGCTCGTCGTTGGGGCGGATCTCGATCAGCTGCCGGTACACGTCTATCGCGTCCTCGTAGAGCCCCTGCTGGGCGTACAGTTCGGCCATGGTCTCGGTCACCACACCACCGCCCAACTCGTCGGCCTCACCCGTTTCGGACGCACCACCCACGTCCGGGCCCAGATCGCCGCCCAGCTCGGCAAACAGTTCCTCGGGAGCGAGAGCCTCGCCGCCGCCTTCGAGATCCTCATCGCGCAGGAACCCGGGAGTCCACTCGTCCAAGTCGCCGAGCTCGAACTCGAGCGATTCCGGGCGCGACACCTCCATAGTGGGCTCGCGCGCCGGGCCTTCAGGCCGCGGCTCCGCCGCCGCCACCTCATCGAACTCAGCGCCTACGCTCAGCGCGCTGGTCTCCTCCGCCACCTCTGAGGAAGCTGGCTCGGCCAGACCTGCCTCGGGAGCGGCCTCCCAGGGGGGCAACTCGGGGACGGCAGCTGCCTCCTCCAGGCTCGGCTCAACCTCCGGAGCCGGGAGCTCAGCAACCTCAACATCGCCCTCCGCGACCTCCGCAGCGGGCTCAACCAGCTCTGCAGCGGCGAGCGTCTCGGCGACCGGTGCGGGTGGGACCCCAGCGATCCCAGCCTCGAGCTTGCGCAGCTCGTCCTTGGCTTCTTCGTTCCGCGGGTCGACCTGGAGCATGCGCTCGTACCAGACACGAGCGTCGTCGAGCCGGATGAGATTGTGGGGATCGAGATCGAGAACCTTCGAGAATTGCTCGTGCGCGTCGGCGTAACGCTCGCTATCCACATAGACGCGCCCCAGCACATTGTACGCCGTCGTGTAGCTGGGATGGTGCTTGAGCCCGTGGAGAATCAGGCCCTCCGCCTTCGCGTACTGACCCGCCCTGCGGTAAGCGTCCGCCAGGTGGGCGAAAACCAAGCCCTTGGAATTCTCTGCGAAGCGCTGCTCTAGCTGCTCGATCTCAGCCTGAACGTCGTTCTCCGGAGGCATGCCACCTACTCCTATACGGGCGGATCGATTCGGGACGCTACCGGGCGGGGGGAACGTGCAAATATAGTCCTCGCAAAGTGTTAGTGTCAACGCCGCCACCGGCGTTACAGACGCCGCCGGAGTCCCGGCCACCCGCCCGCCGGTGGCATTTTCCGCCCCTTCGCGTAGATTCAGGTCACACTTCCAGACACGGCTGGAGCGACCACGCAGAAGGAGAAGGACTGGCGATATGCTGCGTTCGATGCGTCGGAACACGAAGATCATCATGCTGATCGTGGCGGCAGCCTTCGTCGGCCTGATGGTCTTCCAGTGGGGCATGGACATCACGGGGCGGAGCAACCCGCGAGCGGTCGGCGAGGTGGGCCGCATCAACGGCACATCGATCACCTACCAGGTCTGGACGCGCACCTTCCGTAGCCTGACCGACCAGGCACGGGAACAGAAGGGCTCCGCGCTGAACGATCGGGAGATCGACCTGATCGAGGAGCAAGCCTGGGATCAACTGGTGACCCAGATCCTCATTGAGCAGGAGCTGAAGCGCCAGGGTATCACAGTGACGGACGAGGAGATCAGGCTGGCTTTCCAGACTACTCCCCCACCCTGGCTAGTCGAGAACGCGCTATTCCAGACAGGCGGCGAATTCGATTACGACAAGTACCGTGCCTTCTTCTCCGGGCCAGCTGTCGATCCCGCACTGCTCATGCAGATCGAGGAGTATTACCGGACGGTGCTGCCCCGCACGCGGCTGCTCGAACTGATCGGCAGCGGGATTTACGTCTCCGACTCCGAGGTCTGGGGCGTGTATCGCGACCGTAACGAGCGAGTCCGGCTGCGCTACGCCGTATTCGACCCGGAGATTCAGGTCGATGATAGTGAAGTGGCGGTGACCGAAGAGGAGCTGCGCCGCTACTACGGGGAGCACCTGGAAGACTTCCAGCAGCCGGCCAGCGCGGAAGTCCTGCTGGTCGAGTTCTCGCGGGTGCCAGGACCCGCCGACAGCGCCGCAGCACTCGAGACGGCGCGCCGGATCCGTGAGCAGATCCTCGGGGGCGCAGACTTCGCCGAGCAGGCAAGCATGCACAGTGGCGACCCAGCCTCCGCCGGGCAGGGCGGTGACCTCGGCTGGTTCGAGCGCGGCGACATGACTCCGGAGTTCGAGCGAGCCGCCTTCGAGCTGGCGCCAGGCGAGATCTCCGAGCCCGTGTTGACGCCATTCGGCTACCACGTCATCAAGGTCACGGAGAAGCAGGGCGACCGGGTGCGCGCATCACACATCCTGATCCCCATCCGCTTGCGTGGCGACAGCGAGGACCAGCTGCTTGCCTCCGTGGATCGCCTGGAAAGGATCGCGCTGAGCAGCGGGCTCGAGGTCGCCATCGACTCTCTGGGCGTTGCGAGTCGCCGCATCACCCTGAGCGAGGGCAGCGATTTCGTGCCAGGGTTGGGGCTGTTCTCGCCCGTCTTCGAGTGGGCGTTTCACGACTCCACAACCGCTGGTGAGTTGAGCCGCGTTTACGAGACCGACCGGGGGTTCCACGTCTTCGAGTTGGTCACCCGCACACCAGAGGGCTATCTGCCGTTCGACGACGCTGAGCCCGCTGTGCGCCGCCGGTTGCTGCTCGAGAGGAAGAAGGACACGGCCAGCTGGCTCGCTGCTCAGATCGGTGCAGAACTGAAGCAGGGTGAGCCCTTTGCGGAGGTGCTCGAAGCCCACGGCCTGACAATCCAGAGCAGTCCGCTCTTCACGCGCCTCGACTTCGTCCCCGGCCTGGGCCAGGGCAACGCGGTGATCGGCACAGCCTTCGGCCTCGAGTTGAATGGGATCGCCGGACCCGTCGAGGCCGATGACCGTTTCTGTTTCCTCCAGGTCGAGGAGCGCGTTGAAGCGGACCGCGAGGAGTATGATCTAATCAAGGAAGACCTGAGGGCGCAGCTAACGTCACAGCGTCAGCGGACAGCGCTGGATGCGTGGCTGGCGGACCTCTGGGAGGAAGCGAAGATCGAGGACTGGCGCCAGCAGATCTTCACACCGCGGTCTTGATTGGTGCTGAGACAACCCTAGAGCATCATCCTGGCCACGTAGGCCACCAGTAGCACGCCGGCCACGCTGAACAGGTTCACCGTCAGCACGATCGGCCCCAGGGTGAACGCGAGGATCAGCAGGTCCACGCTCAGCGGACCGATGCTCGCGGAGATCGTTGTCGTGAAGAACTCGCGAAACGGCCCCTCCGGCAGGAACCACACGGACAGCTTCGTCAGAATGGCGCCTAACAGGAAGCCGAGCGCCAAGATTGTCACCACCCGCCACGGTGAGCGGTAGGTTGGCCGGACCAGCAAACCGTCGCCTCGCGTCACTGTCGCCGCTCGATTACATAGGTTACCGCCTCGGCCAGCGCTGTTGCGCTGGGGCTTTCTGGCAGTCCTGCGATAGCCGATAGCGCCTGCTCGGCGAATTTCCGGGCTTTGGCTCGGGCAACCTTGATACCGCCCCCGGCCGTCGTCGCCTCGACCACACGCAGAATCAGCTCGTCATCCGGCTCGGGATCTGCGAACAGCGCGTTCAGGGCGAGCCGTTCCTCGCGGCCAAACTCGCGCAGCGCTGCGATCAGCGGGAGCGTCACCTTATGCTCGCGGAGGTCGTGCCCCGACGGCTTGCCGGTGGCGTCCTCGGTCCCCGTGTAGTCGAGGATGTCGTCCACGACCTGAAAGGCCATCCCCAGGGCGTAGCCGTAGGCTTTCAGCCTATCGCGATACTCGGGTTCCCCCACCAGCGCGCCCAATTCACACGCCGCCGACATCAGCGAAGCCGTCTTCGCGCTGATGAGTCGATAGTAGTCATCCTCGGTGAAATCGAGGGAATCGTGCATGGCCAGCTGCCGCATCTCGCCGATGGTCATGGCGTTTGCCGCTTCAGCCAGCACGCCGATCACGTCCACCCTCTGCAGCCGCGCCATCTCCATGATCGAGCGGGAGTACAGGTAGTCACCCATAATGATGGCAACCTGATGGCCCCATACGGAGTTGACGGTCGGCATGCCACGTCGCAGCACTGAATGGTCCACCGCGTCATCATGGACGAGCGTGGCCAGATGCACGGCCTCGACGACCGCCGCCAGCAAGACAGCCTCGCGGCTCGGCTTGCCACCGATCTCATTGCTGAGCAACAGCAGGGTGGGGCGGAAGAGCTTGCCGCGCTTGAGCAAGAGGTAGTCATTCACCTCAGCGATGAGCTCAAACTCGTCCACCACGAGCTGGGGCAGCAGCTTGTCCAGCTCATCCAGCCGAGCCCGTATCGGCTCCTGAATCCGGGCCAGTTCAGGGACTGCAGTCCGCAACATAGAAGGATAGTCGGCGGGTCAGGAACGTTCTCGCGCTGAAACGCGCAGCCAAACGCACACTCTAGCGCGAGTCTAGCGGATTTGTCAAAGGTCGGGATCCATGCCTGAGGGCTGCCACGCGCCGGGCCACGTCTCTGAAGTTCACATCACAGCCGACGACCCGCTCGTACCATTCCAGGGCACTAGTGCTCTCGCCGAGTGCCTCGTAGGCACGGCCCATGGCGTAGAAGATGCCAATCAGATCTTCGTCTCTGTAGTCCTCGACTTGCAGCGCACGGCCCAGCACCTTCAGGGCTATGCGCTCCTCGCCTTTCTCGGAGAAGCAAGCGCCGAGCATCTCGATGGCACGGAGCCGATACTCGGTACCGCGGGCCGCGATCTGAAATTCCGCGATCGCTTCGTCGATCAGGCCCATCTCCTTGTAAGCGACGCCGAGGTCATAGTGACTGGCCGCGTCCTCTTCCTCGATCGCCTCCGACACCATCGACTTGAACTGGTCAAGCAGCGCGGAGAAGTTGACATCCGCCTCGCTCTTCGGATCCGTTGCCGGCACCCTGAACCGCGTGGTTCTGCGCTTCCTCGCATCCGGTTCGATGACCAACGAACCCAGATCGACGTAGCCCTCAGGGGCCGATGTAGCTGGCGCCGCCGCTGGTGCTTCTGCTGCTGGCTTCACAGCCGCCGGCTCCTCGCCGAACATTTCGAGCGCGGCCGCAGCTCGCCGGTTGGCGGGATCCAATTCCAGAACGCGCGCGTAGACCGCACGAGCCTTGTTGCTGGCGTCAGAGCGATCCAAGCAGTCCGCCAACCCCAAGTAGGCCTCGATCAGTCCTGCGCGATCACCCGTCTTGAACGCCAGCTCTACACGCTTCTGGTACGCCAACATGTTGTTGACATCCAGCCGCAAGAGCTCGTCGATCACCCGCTCCGCCTCCCGATATTGCCCCTGACGTTCGAAGATGTCCAATGCCTGACTCAGGCGAAGCGTGGCCCTGTCATCATTCCCAGTCTCCAGCAGCGCTTCAGCCAGCTCGACCAAGAACTCAGGCCGCTGACCCTCAGCCCGTAGCCGCGACTCCAGCTCGGCGATCCGATCTGCCGGCGTGACGACTGGTTCCTGGGTGAGCGGCTGCTCAGCAGGCTCGTCGAGCGCCGCGGCCGCGTAGCTGGCCTCGTCCCAGTCACCGGCTCCAACCTCTTCCAAAGCAGCGCCCCCGTCGTCCAGCGTGCCCTCAAGCTCCTCGGCGGTCACCCCCTCCAGCAGTCCCTCGTCCAGCTCGTCCGCCATCAGCGAGGTCGGCACGAGTTCGAGGTCAAGATCTTCCTCTAGCGCCGCCACCTCCTCCACCGCTTCCTCATCAGCCAGCGTCGTCGGCATGATGCCTAGCGTCTCGTCGGCTGGCTCGACGTCAAACGGCCCGACGTCCACAGGCTCCGGCTCGAGGCCAACCTCGAAATCCTCCGCTTCCTCCGCCGGCTCCTCATAGGCCGGCGCCACCGCCACGGCTTCCTCCCTCTCCTCGACCTCCGGCTCATCGTAGGCCAGGATCGGCAGATCGATGACCCCCTCGGCGTCCGTGGAACTCGATGAGGCTGCCTCAGGCGGGTGGACCTCCGGATCACGCTCCGGCGCCATCTCCATGACGCGCTGTCGCACCTCCGCCGCATCCGCCTCACGACCCTCTTCCCTGAGGTCGCGCCAGGCCAGCCGCAACTGGTCCACGGCTTGCCTCTCCCGCCGATGCTCGATCAGCTGGTCCACAATCATCAACCGGACCTCCGGGTCCGGCGAGAGGTCGGCGAACTCGATCAGCGCCGCAAAAGCAGCATCCAGCTGGCCTGCCCTCTGCATGCGCTCCGCGTACTCCAGGAAGTGCCGGCGCGCATCGGACAAGAACCCCTTGGCCGCTCCGATCTTGCCCAGCTTGAGATACGCGGAGTGCCGGTTTGGCTGGTTACGCAGGATCTTGTTGCAGAGGGCAATCGCGTTGTTGTAGAAACCCGCAGCTAGGTGGCCGTCGGCCGCCAGCTCGTAGTAGTGGACGGCCCTGTTGACGTCGCCAATCCGCCGATACAGGTCGCCGATGCGGTTGTAGAGGGCGAGGTCGATGTCCTTGCGGGCCTTCTTGTCTGCCTCGATCGCATGCTCATACGCCTCGATCGCGCGCTTCCAGTTCTCGCGCTGCTCGAGGGCCCTAGCCTTCTGCCTGTAATGAACTCCGTTAGGCATCCGACCTCATCACGAACTGCCTAGCTGACCTGAACCGCCCAGGTCGATGGGCACGCTCTCCGCATCACCGCCCGGCCCCCCGGGAAGTCCAAGCGGGTGGGCGAGATACCCCAAACCAATAAATATATAACCTATCTCGTTCTTCGCAGGCCCGCCCGACCTCACGCCCCTCCCAGACGCCACTTGGGGCCCTTACACCGCATCGCACCGTAAGTTGCACCCTCAGTGCACGCGTACACCCCGCTTCCAGACGGCCACGCAGTGGTTCTGGCCATAAAGGTACGGAATCATACGGTAGTCCGCGACCCCAAACGCTGCCAGGTCAGCGGCAGCACCCACTTCCAGGCCGCCGCGCCCGTCGCCCAGTCGCAGCGCTGCCGCCCCGTTCGCCGTCGCTGCGACCAGCGCCTCCGCGGGGGACATTCGCAACTGGCTACAGGCCAGGCTCATCACCATCTGCAGATTGACGGTCGGCGAGGAGCCGGGATTGAAGTCGGTAGCGAGGGCAACCGCGGCGCCCTGCTCGATCAGCCGGCGGGCCGGCGGGTACTTGCCACGGCCGAGGAAGCAGAGCGTGCCCGGGAGCAGCGTGGCGACGGTCTCAGAGAACGCCAGGGCGGCGATGCCTGCGTCGGAGACGGCTCCCAAGTGATCCGCAGAGGCGGCGCCGAACTCGACGGCGAGCTCAGCGCCGGCGCTCGATTCGAACTCGTCGGCGTGGATTCTAGGAACGAGCCCGTGGTCCACTGCCGCTTCCAGAATCCGCCTTGTCTCCACGGGGGTGTAGGCTCCGGGCTCGAGGAAGACGTCGCAGAAGACAGCCAATCCCGAATCGGCAACGGCTGGGATCATCTCGTGCACGAGGGTGTCGACGTACTCGTTGCGTCTGTCACGGTACTCTGGAGGTATCGCATGCGCACCGAGAAAGGTGGGAACGAGGTCGATCCAGCCTTCCGCGTGCAGCGTTTGTATCACGCGGAGCATCTTCAGCTCGTCCTCTAGTCTGAGGCCATAGCCGCTCTTCACTTCCACAGTTGTCGTTCCGTGTTGGAGCATGCGGCGAAGGCGATCACGGCTGAGTTCAACGAGTTCCTCCTCCGACCGTTCCCGTAGGTCGAGCACGGAGGCGTTGATCCCGCCGCCCCGCCGGGCAATCTCCATGTAAGGTACCCCGGCGCAGCGAAGCTCATACTCGTCTAGCCGCCAGCGACCGAACACCGCATGCGTGTGCGAGTCGACCAAGCCCGGAGTGAGCACGTGGCCGCTCAGATCCACCCGCTCGGCCTCGCGGATACGCGCACGCAGATCGTCACGCGGGCCCACGGACACGATGCGGCCCCTGTGGATCGCCACGGCTCCATTCTCGACCAAGCCGATGCGCGCCATCGCCTCGCCGCGTCGCGGTCCGGCGCCTCCCGGGCACGTGACTACTTGCGATGCCTCCAGGACCAGCCGCTGCGCCTCAGACATCGGCCATTGGGATCTTGATGCCGTGTCGCCGCGCCGTCTCCAACGCCGCCTCGTAGCCTGCATCGGCGTGCCGAGCCACGCCGATCCCAGGGTCATTCGTCAGCACGCGCTCGAGCCGACGCGCCGCGTCCGGCGTGCCGTCGGCAACGATCACCTGGCCTGCGTGCAGCGAGTCGCCGATTCCCACTCCGCCTCCGTGGTGGAAGCTGACCCAGCTCGCGCCGCTCGCCACGTTGAGCATGGCGTTGAGGATCGGCCAGTCGGCGATCGCATCGCTACCGTCCTTCATCCCCTCCGTCTCCCGAAACGGACTTGCCACTGAACCCGTGTCCAAATGGTCACGACCGATGACGATCGGCGCCTTCAACTCGCCGCGCGCCACCAGCTCGTTGATCGCCAGGCCGAAGCGGGCCCGCTCGCCCTGTCCGAGCCAGCAGATGCGGGCCGGGAGCCCCTGAAATGCCACTCTCGCGCTTGCCATTCCGATCCAGCGGTCAAGCGCCTCATCGTCTGGAAACAGCTCGAGCACCAGCTCATCGGTCCGCCGGATGTCCGCCGCGTCGCCGGACAGTGCCACCCAGCGGAAGGGGCCCTTACCGAGACAGAACAGTGGGCGCACGTAGGCCTGGACGAAGCCCGGGAAGTCAAATGCGTTCTCGACCCCGGCATCACGCGCCTGCGCCCGGATGTTGTTTCCGTAGTCGAAGACGACCGAGCCCTGGCGCTGCAGGTCGAGCATCGCCTGCACGTGCACCGCGATCGACTGCATCGCTCGCTGCACGTAGGTCTCGGGATCCCGCTGCCGCAGCGCGGCCGCCTCGTCCACGCTGAGGCCCTGTGGGACGTAGCCGTTCAGTGCGTCATGTGCGCTGGTCTGGTCCGTCACCAGATCAGGGACAATGCCGCGTCCGACGATCTGCGGAACCACATCCGCACAATTGCCCAGCAGTCCCACCGAGACCGCTTCGCGCCTTTCCCGCGCTTTCAAGACGATGTCGAGCGCCTCGTCCAGGTCGTCCGTCGTGCGGTCGAGGTAGCCCGTCTCGAGGCGCCGCTGGATCCGCGCCGGGTCTACCTCGACGCCGAGGAAAGCCCCGCCGTTCATGGTGGCGGCAAGCGGCTGGGCGCCACCCATGCCTCCCAGCCCACCGGTCAGTACGAGGCGGCCCTCGAGCGAGCCACCGAAATGCGCACGCGCCGCCGCGGCGAAGGTCTCGTACGTCCCCTGCAGGATCCCCTGCGTGCCGATGTAGATCCAGGATCCCGCGGTCATCTGCCCGTACATGATCAGGCCCTGCCGCTCCAGGTCACGGAAGCAGTCCCAGTTCGCCCAGCGACCGACCAGATTCGCGTTGGCGATGAGGACCCGGGGCGCATCGCTGTGCGTTCTGAAGACGCCGACCGGCTTGCCGCTCTGCACCAATAACGTCTCATCGTTCGCGAGTGCCCTCAGCGAGCCCACGATCGCTTCGAAGGCTTCCCACGAGCGTGCCGCCTTACCCGAACCGCCGTAGATGATCAGCTCGTCGGGTTTCTCGGCCACCTGAGGGTCGAGGTTGTTCATCAGCATCCTGAGCGCCGCCTCTTGCTGCCAGCCCTTGCAGGAGATCTGCGTGCCGCGCGGCGCGTGCACCGTACGAGGTGTCCCAGTCACCGTAGCCATCCATCCCTCCGCTGTAAGCTCGAGATCTCTGACTGGCCGACGTGCCTGCGCTGAGCCAGGTCAACCTTCGTCGGTTCCCGGGATTCTGGCAAGGCTTACTAGCGCCTCCCGGACCTTCGGTTTTCCTGGCGATAGTCGAACTTCAAATCCCGCAGATCGTTGAGGTGGACCCGGAAGTCGAACATGAAATTACCGTTGGCGGCTTTGAGGAACTGGAAGCTGGCCGACCATCTGTGCAGGTCACGCTGCAGGCTGATCGCCTGGTCCACGAACTCGCCCCTCTCCAGGTCGTATTGCGTACGCCACCTCACCGTCCAGTTCTCAGTCGGTTGGAACCCGAGGTTGGCCCGCACGGACTGGCGGTTGGGCTGGCCCGAACTCGGTCGGCTGCGCACCAAGCTGTAATCGATGCTGAGGCTCCAGGGCCGAGGTCCGCCTCGGCCTTCCTCTCCGGGACCACGCCGCTCGTCGCCCTCAGCGGCCAACTCGGGTTCGCCCTCGCCAAACTCCTCAGCCGCCGGCACGATGCCGCGCTCCCTGGCGATGCCGGCGCTCGGCGCTTCCGGGATCCGCCCGAGGGTCCGCCCGCCGAGCGAGAAGCTGAGGTTGAGCTGCCTCAGAAAGAGGTCGAACTTCCGGTCGCCGTCCTGCTCGTCGAAAAGGTCGTGATCCACCCGCAGCGAGAGACCTTTCAGGAGGTCCGAAGTGATGCTGTTCGAGACGCTGTTGGTCGTGAGTTTACCCTCGACGAGATCGTAGGTGAACGGCGTGGTACGGATGGCCAGCAGTGTGATCTTACGCGCCTCAGGCGGCCGACCGGTTTGCAGCGTGTCGGCTCGCGTCGAGTCTTCCTCCGCCGGCGCGCTCTCCCGCGGCTTCAGCTTGGCCTCGAATGTCTGCGACACCGTCATGCTCACCACGTGCTGTTCCCGCGCGCTGTCGGCCCTGAAGTCCCTGAGCTCGAGGATCCTTCCGGAGGGGTTCGTCGCCGGGCTGTAGCTCCAGCTGAAAGCAGGGGACAGCTTGTGCCGGACCCGCTGTAGCGGGCCGAGGCCGGGAAAGAAGCCGTACAGATCGGTGTTGAGGGTGGCCGACATCGAGATCCGTGTCGGAGCAGACACGAAACTCAGGTTGGTCTCATTCGAGCGATACAACGTGCCGTCGAGGTTGACCGCCGGAGTGAATGTCGTGGAGCCGATGAGGCGTTGCTGATAGCCCATGGAGCTCCGCCATCTGAGCGTGCCGGTCCGCTTCTGCGGGCCGATGATCACGACGTTGCTGATTGTCGTGTCGCTATCGACGATCGTCGTATCCGCGCTCAGCGTGTCCGGCTGGTCGATCACCAGTTCAGAGTAGGAGCCGCTTGAATTGAGACGGAGGCTGCCGAGCGCCAGTCCCGACGTAGCTCCGGCGCTCATCGAGCTGCGGTCAGGCTGTCCCGGTCGTTCCGAGACCTGGCGGTTGAAATTCGTGCTTCCGTTCCACGTGAGGCCGTTGTACCAGCGGGCTTCGAGGGGTGAGCGAGCCGGTGTCAACACGATCGGCGAGAGCGTGAGTGAGAACTGCGGAAACGAGGTGGTCGTTGCCTCGCCCTCCGTGAGCGGCTGCACCCGCTGTGCGCTGAGGTTCAAGGTGCCCCAGTTGAATCGGGAGGTGAAACCGACATCCGAGCGGATTTGCTGCACCAGCCGCTCAGGGTTGAACTCGCTTTCGCGCCGGAACGTCTGGCTGGAGACATACTGGACCGACGCTCGCAGGTCGCTGCGCTCGCCGAATCTCTGACTGTGGTTCCAGGCGAGCGACAGCTCGCGGCCGCTATTTGGCAGGAAGAAGTGGGAGTACCCCAGCCGGCCGTTCAGGAACTTCTGCCGCCAGCTGTAGCGGAAGAACCCATCCAGACGTGTCCACGTGTCGCTCCACCAATCGAGGCTGAGCTGGGCATCCATGTAGTCGTTGATGGCCCAGTAGTACCCGAGGTTGGAGATGTGGCGCTTGTAGCCACTGGAGTTTCTGACGATGTCGTTGACGCCGAACCTGAGCGATGAATGGGAACCAGAAGACGGGCACGTCGCCAAAGTAGAGCCGCACCGGCCAAGCCACGATAATGTGGCCCATGATGAGCTTTATTCTGTCCGATGCGAAGTGATAGTGCGGCTCAGGGAGGTCGCATGACGTGAAGATCCCGCGGTTGACCCAGAGCGTGTCGCTTCCCTCCAGCGTGAAGTTGCCGACGACGTTCCATATTTCCCACTGGGTGCGGCCGCCCAGTATCGTGCCGATCTTCCGCTCGGTATGGTAGAAAAGTGGCCCTTCCTCGCTGTTGACCTCCTCGCCTTTCGCGTTGATCAGCTTCGACTTGCCGTATGCCGTCAGGAAGAGCGTCGCACCGTCGTACACTACCGAGTCGGCGTAGAGTCGCTCGCCGGCCCGCTCGATCTCGGCCCGGCCACGCGTGTGGATCGAGCGATCACGCGTCGAGAGCTGCAGAGTGTCGCCACGATAGACCACGGGACGGTAGCCGGGCCGCTGCATCAGGGCCTGCATGATGGAGTCCGGAGCGGGAAACGGTGGCCCAGACTCCACTACGGAGTCCCTGGGCACCGAATCAGAGGGCACCCCTGCGCGCCTCCCGCCCTCCAGCTGGCGGTCCTCCGGCCTCGCCTCTTCGCGCGGCTCGACCTTGCGCTCGGCCCGCGTCGTGTCCTGTCGGGTCGTGTCCTGGATGATCGGGCGCAGGGCGAGTGACGCGAGATCCGCAGGTGTCGCGCGACCCTCAGATACGGACGCAGGAAGGCATACTAGCGCGGCCGCTGCGAGACCGAGCAGCGTCCCGCCTGATAGGTGGTCAATCCGCGATCGGCTGCGGGCTGCTCCCGAGCAGCCGCCGGCGATCGACCGCAGCCACGAGAAGAATCGAGACCTCATACAGCAGTAGCAGTGGAACCATCATCATTATCATGGTCCCAACGTCAGCCGGTGTGAGAAGAGCGGACAGTACAGAGACGCCAACAATGGCATGGCGTCGGTACTTTCTCAGCGTTCCCGCGTTGATGATGCCCAGCAGAGACAGCAGCAAGGTCACGAGCGGAAGCTCGAAGATCACCCCGAAAGCCAGAATGAGACGCGTTGCGAAGCGCAGGTACTCTCCGATGGTGATGATCGGGGCCAGCGCCTCTGTTTGGAAACCCAACAAGAAGCGCAAGGCGAGGGGCAGAACCATGAAGTAGGCCATCGCCACACCCAACAGGAACAACACGAATGCACCCATCAGAGCGGGGACCAGCACTTTCTTCTCTCGCTCGAAGAGCGCCGGGGACAAGAACGCCCAGACGTGATACACGACGATCGGCAGCGCCAGCACGAATCCGATCACGAACGACAACTTCAGCGTCACTGTCATCGGCTCGGTGGGGCTGGTGAACAAAAGCATGCCTTCCGGTACGAGCGGGGTGATCGGCCGCTTGAGTAGCCCGATGACGTCCAATTCCGTGACGATGAAGAAGCCAGCGACGGAGAGCGTTAAGACTGCCACGGCCATCCAGATCAGCCGAGTGCGCAGTTCCTCGAGGTGATCGAGGAACGGCATCTCTGCGTTGCCCTTTGCCCGCTTCACTCCGATCGTTCCCTATCCTTCCGGCTCTTCGCCGGCCGCTCCTCCGGCAGGGCGGAATCCAGGAAATCGAGTTGCGCGGCATCGTAACCCTGCCGAGCTGCCAGTTCGCGAATCGTCTCTAGATACTCTTCCGGGTCTTGGAAACGCGTGTAGACCGAGGCGAAACGCACGTAGGCGACCTGGTCGAGATCCCTCAGGTAGTCCATCACCCGCTCGCCGATTCGCCAGCTCTCGACCTCGCCCGATTCGCTTCTTTCGAGGCTATCCTCTATGGCATCGGCGATCTCTTCGATCTGCCCCAGCGTGACCGGACGCTTTGTACAGGCCACCTGGATACCACGGATCAGCTTGTTGCGGTCGAAGGGTTCCACACTGCCGTCCCGCTTCCGGACCGACAGTGGGCGTTCCTCTACGACCTCGTAGGTCGTGAAGCGCTCACCACAGTTCTGGCATTCGCGCCTGCGGCGAACCGCTCGATCGTCACGGCTCGCCCGCGAGTCGATGACCCGATTATTCGTGTGACCGCAATACGGACAGCGCATTGAGGAAGGGATGGATCGCCCGGTGACCCTCCGAGCACACCGTCAGCGACAGCCGTGCCGCTCGGCCTGGTCGCTGGCCAGCCGGGCTTCGTCGCTCCGCGGATAACCCGCCATCACACGTTGGAAATACTGACAAGCGGAGTCTTTGTTCCCCTGCTCGAACTGTAGAAGTGCAGCCTTATAGAGTGCCGTCGGTGCCGCCCGGGAATTGGGATACAGCTGAACCACACGGTTGTATCCGGCCAGCGCTCGCGAGGCATCCTCCTCTTCCCTGTACGTCTCCGCCAGGTGGTACTGCGCGTCAGGGGCCAACTCATCTGCGGGGAAGGCGTCAAGGAACTCCTCGAAGCCTGACCGGGCCGTGTTGTAGGCCCCGCGGCGGAACTGCTCCATCGCCGCGGCGTACAGGGCGCGGGCATCACTTCCCGCGCCCACCTCCGCCTCGGCGGCCTCTATGCTGGTGCTGTCCGGCTCAACCCCGGGACCCGGCACCTGCGACTCACGCACCCCGATTCGCTCCCGCAGGCTACCGAGCACAATCTGACTCTGGCCGAGCAGCTCCTGAATCTGCACGAGCTGCCGCTCCATGTCGTCGAGCTGGCGGCGGATATCGCCGCCCATCGTCAGGGCGAGGCTCCGCTGCTCTTCCTGGCCCGCTGCGAACGCGCTGTCCAGCTCTAGCAGACTGGTCGCGATACTGTCCTGGCGCGCTCGGACCCAAGCGAGGTCACTGCGGATACGGTCAACATCGCGCTTCGTGGCGCACCCAGTCGCCACGACGGCCAGCAGCACCAGGAACTTCGCAGCGTAATGCTTCATTGTCCGAATCAGACAGTCACTCTCCTGCGCCGATGCGTCCGTGATCCGTGACCGGGAACTCAGCGCGCCGGTTCTGCGCCCAGGCCTCCTCGTTATGGGCGTCCATCAGCGGACGTTCCTCGCCGTAGCTGATCGTCGTGAACCGACCGGCATCGATGCCATAGCTCATCAGGTAGCGGCGCACGGACTCTGCGCGACGCTGGCCCAACGCGAGGTTGTACTCGTTCGAGCCGCGCTCGTCGCAGTGCCCCTCGATTCGCAGGCGGATACCGGGGTACTCGCGGAGCACGCTTACTTTCCGCTGCAACACCTCCTCGGCATCGGGACGGATGTCGGACTTGTCGAAATCGAAGTGAACCCGCTCGCCGATGACGGACAGCACACGCCGACGCTCCGTCTCAAGGCGGCGCAGTTCCTCCTCTTCGCGGCGCCTTTGCTCCTCGGCTTCGCGAGCCGCGCGCTCCGCCGCCTCATCCCTCGGCTGCACCTGAGGCTCGGGCTCCGGTGGCGGCTCCGGTTCAGGTGCGGGGGCGCGGGCACAACCTGCAACGACCAGCGTCAACGCAATCGCGCTCAGCCAGCTCACTTCCCTCCTGAAGTTGATCACCATAGACCCCTCCCTAGGGGTTATCACGGTTAGGGCCCGCAGCAGCCCTGACTCCTACGAGAGACGTGGAATCTAAGCGTCCCGACCAGTCAGGCAAGCGCGCCTCGGCACTCCGCACCAGCCTGCGAACTCGGCCGCTCACCACGTCCAGCACCCACAGTCCTGCGGTCCCACCGCGTGTCGAGGCGAACACGATATGACGGCCATCCGGCGCCCAGCTGGGATCCTCGTTGCGACCCTCCTGCGTGAGCTGCCGTAGACCGCGTCCGTCGGGGGCGACGGTGAAGATCTGCGGCACCCCCTCCACCCAGCCGTGGAAAGCGATGCGATCCCCCGTCGGCGACCAATCCGGGGCTGCGTTGTGAACGCTCTGGTCATAGATGTATCGTGTGATCAACTCGGCGGATCCGTCCTGCGTACTCTGGACGAAGACATGTAGCTGTCCGAGCCGGTCAGAGTTGAAGGCGAACCGTTTTCCATCGGGTGAGAACGTGGGTGAAAGGGAATTCGCGAAACGCGCATACGTGAGTCGCCTCGCACAGCAGCGTTCCGCCAGGTTGTAGGTGTAGACTTCCGTCCGGCCCTCCACGGTGGCCGCGAAAGCCAACAGGGTCCCGTCGGGCGAGTAAGTCGGTGTCAGGTCCATTCCCGGGAGGTCGACTAGAAGACTTGACGTCCCCGGGTTGATAGCGAGCTCATAGATCGCGGGATCGTCGCTCTTGTATGACATGTAGGCGATCCGATCACCGGACGGGGACCAGGCCGGCGAATAGGCGATGGAGCTGTCGTTGGACAAACGACGCAACCCGAAGCCGTCGTTGTCCACCACGAAGACCTCCAGCCCACCCGGCGAACGATCCACGTAGGCGATCCGGGTTGCCGCGATCCCCGTGCTGCTGGTCGCCCAGCGGACCACTTGGTCGGCCGCGCTGTGGACTGCCATGCGAAACGCCGGGTGCTGCAGCGGCGGCAGCTCGAAGGCACGGACATCCTGAAGCAGTCTGTACACCACGTCGTGCAGCGACAGCCTGAGAGTAGCCGCGTCGGCCGGGCCTTCGATCGCTCCCAGCAGCAGCCATACCGCACCGAGCTGGTCCCACAGCCCGTAGTTGACGGGTCCCTCGAGCGGGACATCGTCGCCGACCGACATCACCTCGAGCCGGTCGCCGTAGTCGAGGTCGCGGAGGATGACCGTGCGCACGCTGTCTGCCAGCTCTGTGAACTCCGGCGGCGCCGCGATCACCGGCATGACGATGCCCGGCCGGTACACCGGCTGATAGAGGATGCCTACGCGGACGTCGGTGGGGATGCTGTCACGCTCGGGCTCCTGCGCCGTCGCCGGGGCCGGCGCGAGCGCCAGGGCGCCGCCGATCAACAGGGCCGTCGCCCCAAGTGCCGCACGGACCCCGCCCACTGTGCCCAGGCGTGCCGGACTCTGTCGTGGATCTGCAAGTCTAGCTGTTCGCAACATCTACCGAGAATGCCAATACCATCTAGTACCGAGTCGGATCGAAAAAGAACGATACGCGCAACCTGTCTGACGGGTAGTCCTCGGGCAGCGGCCCAAAGGCTCCGCGCCGAGCCGCCGCCTCGATCGCCCCGCGGGCTTCGAGGTCGAAGGCCGGATTTCCCGAGCGACGCACCCAGGCCAGGTCCGCCACGGACCCGTCGCGCAAAATCGTGAACGCCAACTCGGCTCGCATTCGCCCACGGCTCGTCGGCGGTCGCCAGTGCCGTTTGATCTGCAAGATAATATTCTCGAGATACTCAGGGTAAGGAAACGGCGCGCCCTCCAGGCGTACCGGCATCTCCACCCTGCCCTCCGCGGCCTGCTCCGGCGGCGCCGCCGGTCGCTCTTCGACCGCCGGCTCCCGTCTCTCCTCGGCCTGCTCCTCTCGGGTCTCCGCCGGTCGGCTCTCACGGCGCGGCCTGCTGGTCACAGCAGGCCTCGTCTCGACGGTGCGACTCTCGGCTTCTGACACGGGAGCCGGCCGCGGCCTGTCGGGAACTGGCACCTCCCGCACCGGAGCAGCCCGCGGGGCCGCCACCAGTTCTACCTGATAGACCTGCGGTGGCGGCGGGATGTCGATGTGGCTCGCCCCCCAGACCATCAGGCCGAGCACGGCCGTGTGAAGGCTCATGGAGCCTACGATCGCGCCGGGCGGCACGCCCTCGTCCAGCCCGCGCGATTCCTGGCGAAGCATCAACCGAGCCATCGCTTCAGCGTCTCCGGCGCACCTCCGGCTCCGCCACCAGGCCGACTGCCTCGATCTCGGCAGCCTTGAGCGCGGCGATCACCCGGAGCACGATCCCATAACTCGCGCCCTCGTCACCCTGCACGTACACGGGTGGTGTGCCCTTCTGAGTCCACACATCCTTGATCGCTGCTCTGAACTCCTCGTATGTGACCCGGGCATCGTCAATGTAGATGGCGCCCTCCCGATCGATCGACACGACTATCACCTCGGCCGCCGGCAGCGGAGCCACCTCCGCCCTCGGAACCTGCACCTCGACACCGCCCTGCAGGATCGGGGCGGTGATCATAAAGATCACCAGCAAAGTGAAGGCGACATCTACCAGGTTGATCAGGTTGATGTCGGCCGTGAGTGGCAGTGACCGCTCCTCGTAGAGCCCGCCGTACCGCGGCATCAGATCTTGCCTTCCCGCGCCAGCGCCCCGATGAACTCGTTGGCAAAGCCTTGCAGCTCACCCGCAAACAGACCCAGGCGGCTGGCGAAGTGGTTGTAACCGATCACGGCGGGAATAGCCACAGCCAGACCCATCACCGTCGTGATCAGCGCCTCGGCTATCCCTGGAGCGACAGCCGTGATATTCGCCGTGCCTTGTACCGAGATGCCCACGAATGCGTCCATCACACCGACGACGGTGCCCATCAGCCCGAGCAGCGGGCTCACGGTCGCGATGATCGCGAGCCAAGGCAACCCGTGGGCCAACGCATCGCGCTCGCCAACCTGCTCTTTCTCGAGCACCAAGCGAAGCGTCTCGACCTGAGCTGCGGATAGCCCGCCGCCTGGGTTCTCCGCGTGTGGCCGCAGGCCCGAAAAGAAATTCATGCCATGTCTGAACACGCGCAGGTAGGGTGAGTCTGGGAGTGCCACGACAGCCGTGTAGGCCTCGTCCAAGTGTTGTGCCTTGGCCACATGGCTCAAGAATTCCCCTTGCAGGGCACGTGTACGGCGGAACTGGACCCATTTCCATATGATCAGGATCCACGAGGCCAGCGAGAAGACGAGCAGCACGGCCAGAATCACCTTGGTCGTAATGGTCGCAGTCGCGACCAT